>OGWY01000262.1_pt1 | contig 43085 bp, 36 predicted proteins | sample 1576121 | NCBI WGS metagenome assembly OGWY01 (sample SAMEA3541543, study PRJEB24748) | human gut metagenome | biome: human gut; feature: human-associated habitat; material: faeces | place: China | collected 2012 | reverse complement strand
CGAAGTGCGCAGAGCGGCAGCGGCACGGACATCCCCCAGCCACCATTTTGCCGCAAGGCCCGCGGTGGCAAGCTGGGCGGCCATGGCAAGCCCGCCCAGCGTAAGCCCTGCCAGCACCAGCCGCACCAGCATCCCGCGCGCAGCGGCTTTATCCCGGCTGAGCTCCTCGGTCAGCAGCCGGGCAGCGGCCACCGAGATGCCCGCCGTGGCCAGCGTGACGAACAGCCCGTACACTGCCAGCACCAGCTGATACAGCCCCATCCCCGCCCCGCCCAAGGCGTTGGCCAGCCAGATGCGCAGCCCCATGCCAGCCAGCCGCAGCACCACGTCCGAGCCGGTAAGCAGCGCCGCGTTCTTAAAATAACTCTGCCGCACCCTGCACCTCCCCCTGCCCCGGAACGGGCGTTCACGGTTCAGCCTATGCAGCGGCTTTGCAAAACATGAGCGGCGCTATGGGTTGTTTCTGCGCACTTTTTATGGTATAGTTAACAGTGGTCAGGCAGGGCACGCCCCTGCCCGCATATTGAGCAAGGAGGAAGCGCACAGCCCGGGTCCTGCCCCTGCCGTGCGCGACAAAGAGAATGAGCGAAGAATGCACCCATGACTGCTCCAATTGCAGTGCAGCCTGTTCTTCCCGCGATGCAGCGCCCCAGCACGACGCCCCCAACCCGCACAGCCGCGTCAAGAAGGTCATCGGCGTGGTGTCCGGCAAGGGCGGCGTGGGCAAGAGCATGACCAGCGCTCTGCTGGCCCCACACCGACGAGGCGCTCAAACGCATCGACGAACTCTGCGAAGCCGGCGACCGCACCGCCGTACGCCGCTTCTGCGCCAACGAGACCGTAAACATCGCGCTTTCGTCATTCAACTCAGATATCAATAGAAACGGCATTACCGCCAACCTGCGCGCCGCCGTACCCGAAACCGTCCACGTAGGTGACGCCGACCTGTTTAGCGTGCTCTCAAATGCCTTGGAAAACGCTATCACCGCCGCAAGCGCCGCACCCCAAGGAAAGCGATTCGTCGACCTTGACCTGCGACTTGAGGACGGCCAGCTGTTGCTGTTAGTTTCCAACGCGTTTGACCGCGCGCCGCGCATGGTCGACGGCATGCCCGTGGCTCAGCACACTGGGCACGGCTTTGGCACCAAGAGCATTAAACTTGCCGTCGAGCGCATGAACGGCAACTGCCAGTTCCGCATTAACGGCGATCGGTTTGAGCTGCGCGCTGTGATGTAGAAGTACGGCGCCGATCTCGCGGCGCGCCTCGCCCGCCAGGCAATCGCTCGCCGGTGCCGATCCGCTACAGTGGAGCGACCGCCGGGGTCAGCTGCTTGATGTAGGCCCACATGCGCTGCTTGGCCGCTTTGTCGGTCAGCGCCGCCTCAAAGCCATCGAGCGCGAGCACGCGGCGGCCCTGCACATGGGCGACCAGGCCGGGCTTGAGCATGGCGGTGTCGAAGTCATCAATCGCCACGAGCATATCGGCGTAGGTTTCGCGCATGACATCGGCCGCGCTGTTATCGAGCAGCAGCACCGCCTCGCTTTCAGACCTATAAGCCGCCGATCCTTATTGATGAGGTGCAGAAAGCGCCGGAGCTGTTCGAGCAAATCAAAATCATTTGCGACGAAAGCGATGAAAAAGGTCTCATTTGGCTGACCGGTTCGCAGCAGTACAATATGATGAAACGAGTGCGTGAGACCCTCGCCGGAAGAATCGGCATCTTGGAGCTGTACAGCCTATCCGCAAGGGAAAAAGCAGGGCTTGTGTTCGACACGGATTTGGACTTCTCGCTTGCTACCTTGCAGGCAAGGCAGCGCAAGCTCCCGAAAAATGATGTGGTTCAAGTATTCAATCACATTTGGGAGGGCGGTATGCCACAGGTGCAGGGCGTGGATGACGAACTTCGGCAGGAATATTTCAATTCCTACGTTGACACCTATTTGATGCGTGATGCTACCGAAGCGGGCGGCATTACCGACACCGTTCGTTTCCGCAAGTTTCTTGTGGGCTGTGCTTCTCTTGTTTCGGAGCAGGTCAATTATTCCACATTGGCTGAATCTGCCGACATTGCACCGAGTACCGCAAAAGAATGGCTGAAAATTCTCGTTGGATTGAACATCATCTATCTGCTTTCCCCCTATTCCAACAATGAGCTGAAACGCCTCAGTAAAACGCCGAAGCTGTACTTCTGCGATACCGGACTCTGTTCGTATCTTTCCATGTGGCTGACGCCGGATACGCTGCGGAACGGAGCTGCAAGCGGTCATTATTACGAGAACTATGTTGTGATGGAGCTGGTCAAGAACTACGCCTACGCAAAGTCCAAGGTGAACCTCACTTACTTCCGGGATTCCAACGCAAAAGAGATTGATGTGTTTGTTGAGGAAAACAACGTCATTCATCCGTTGGAAATCAAAAAGAGCGCTGCACCCGACCGTCGTGAAGTCAAAAAGTACAGCGTCATTGATAAGGCTTCCTTAAAGCGTGGCAATGGCGGCATCATCTGTATGTGCGAGGAGCCGATACCGATTGATGCGGATAACTGCTTTATTCCGAGCAATCTCATCTAAACAATTTCAAACAGTATAAGAAAGCATCTCTGCGGAGGTGCTTTTCTTATACCCAAAATCAAAAGAAGGAGGACAGACTATTGCCAAGCAAATTGCAATTTTACACGCAGATGGCAGACACCACCGCAAGACAGGTTACGGGCAGCTTCGGTGAATGGACAGCGTTCCTTGAAACGATGGGACGGCTGTACAAATATCCGTTCCATGAGCAGTTGATGATTTTCGCTCAGAAGCCGAACGCAACCGCCTGTGCCGATTACGACCTTTGGAACAAACAGATGGACAGATATGTCCGCCGTGGCTCCAAAGGGATTGCGCTCCTTGACACCACCGGCGATAATCCAAGGCTCAAATATGTGTTTGATGTTTCCGATACAGGCGGCAGGGAAAATTCACGCCGTCTTAATCTTTGGGAATACAAAGACGAGCATCACAACTCCGTTACCACAGATTTGGAAAATCGCTTCGGTGTGTCGGGTGAAAAAGGTCTTGCCGACCAACTGGAACAGATTGCATCTAAGCTCGTAACCGAATACTGGAACGACAACCGCCGTGACATTCTCGGCATCCTTGCCGATTCCTTTCTTGAGGAGTATGATGATTATAATGTAGAGGTTGCGTTCCGAAATGCCGCTACCGTCAGCACCACCTACGCTCTTATGTCTCGCTGCGGGCTGAACCCCGGCGATTACTTTGAGCATGAAGACTTTTTAAGCGTATTCGACTTTAACACCCGTGATACGATTGCCGTACTCGGCTCCGCTATCTCCAACAGCAGTGAGCAGATTTTAAGGCAAATCGCTGTTACAGTAAAAAACTACGAGCGAGAAGCAAGCCTGCAGAGACAGGCAGAAAGGACACAGGATTATGGAGAACAAACTGAACTACACGCAGAACGGGGATTATTTAATTCCGAATCTGACCTTGAACGAGACCGCAACGAAGCCTCTGGGCAAGTACGGTCGCATGAGGAAGAAGTATCTGCGGGAGAATCGTCCGGTGCTGTGGAACAGCATGATTTTGTCGGAGACTCTGTACCCGCATCTGAGGGAAATCGACGAGGCGGCGAACCGGAGATTGGAACAGATGATGCCCGAACTGATGAAGCGGAACGGCGTGACGGAGGAACTGAAAGCCAGCGACCCGATGATGTGGACGGGCTTGATGAACAATCTCAAGCACCGGGCAGAGGAAGTAATTCTCGCAGAACTGATTCACAGTTAAGCGAACAGCTTACCCTCTTTGATGTTGGGCTGTTCCCGACAGAGCAAGAGCAAATTGCTATCATAAACGAAGCGGAGAGTGTAAAACCTACACCCTTCGCTTTTTCTTTTGCCCAAAACGATATTGACGATGTGCTCCGCCGTGCCAGCAACTCCGAGTATACACGAATGAATGTAGCTGCCGCTTTCCAAAAGCAGAAGCCGATGGACGAAATCGTGTCTCTGCTCAAAAAGGAATATCACGGCGGTGCCGGTATCAAATCTGATAACGGTGAGTTTTCGGTGTGGTATGCCGAGGACGGCATTCGCCTTGCAAAAGGTCGCACCGCAAGATATTCCCGTACCGCACAAATCATTTTGTGGGAAGCCGCAGCCGAGCGTATCGGTCAGCTTATGGATGAGGGTAAGTTTGCCTCCAATGTAGAGCTTGCTGAGACTGAACTGCACGAGCGTACCGAGCTTTCCCATAAGCTGTGGTATCTCCGTGGGGATTTGAGCGACGATTCAAGAGAACTCGGTATCCTCTCCACCTTAGAAGATTATCGAAAAGGTGGCTTTCCAGATGCAACGGAACGTTTGGCAGAGGATTTGAAGAATCCTGCTATCCATCAAAAAATTGCTACTGATTTCTCTGCATTTATGGAAGCCTACAAGGAAGACCGTAATGTTCTGCGTTTCCGTTACCACAAACCTATTGAGATTTGGAACGCTCTGCAAGACCTCGACCTGCCGAGACGAGAATACACCTCCGATATGGCAGAGGTCCCTAAAGCGGGAATGTTCATAACCGAGGATGAGATTGACGCCACCCTGACCCGTGGGAGCAGCGTTGAGGGCGGTAAAGGTCGTATCTACGAATATTTTACCGGTGCTCATAATTCCAAGGAAAAAGCGGATTTTCTAAAGAACGAGTACGGTATTAGCGGCAGCTCTCATGCGGTGTCGGGACAAGGCTGGATTGAAAGCTCCGGTAAAGGTATCCGTCTGCAAAAGCCCGATTGTGCCGATGTGGAACTGAATTGGAGCAAGGTCGCCGCAAAGTTTGAAAGCATTATCCGAAACGGCAGATACTTCACGCCCGAAGAAAAAGCCAAGTATGAGGAAATGCAGACCCGTGAGTGGCAGTTCCGCAAGCAGATGGACGCATACAACGATATTAAGCACGACCATCCCGACGATGTTGTACTTTTCCAGGTCGGAGATTTCTTTGAAATGTACGGCGAGGATGCAAAAGTCGTTTCAGACCTGCTTGACCTAAAGCTCACCACAAGAGCCGTACCCGATGCCGAATGGGTAGAAATGTGCGGTATCCCTTCTCACATTTTAGAGCAATCCGTTAAGAAAATCCGTGAAAACTATGGTGTTACTATTGCTCGTCACAACAGCATTATAAACGAGCATACGACCTATTCTTTGGGTGTTTTAGGCTCTGAAAAGGAATCACCGCAGAAAGTCGAGAACGAGCCTGCAATCGTTACAGAAGCCCCGGATGAGAACCCAATCACCACAGCACAAACTCCCACCGCCATGCGGGAACTCACACAGGATGACATTGATGAAGCTCTCCAGAAGTGGAACGGCGACATTGCAAGCAAGCGGGCTGTTGTCCGATATATGGCAGAACACGCCCGTGAGCGTGATACTGCGGCGTGGCTCTCTAAGGAATACGGCGCAAGCGATGTATCAAAGTATTTGCACATCACCGTTACCAGCACAGACATTGATTATGAAATGTCCTGGACGAAGGTTCAGAGACGTATCGCCCAGCTCATCAAAGAGGACAAGTTTTTCACCGAAGCCGAGCAAGACGCATTTGAGCACATTGACCCTATTGCTATCCGGGAGGCTCTTGCCGAGCGTGGCATTGTGAACGGCGAATCGGTTGACCCCGAAGCTCCGGACAGCGACCCGTTTATTCAGCAAGTGTTGAATGACACAGAGCAGATAAGCCGTGATGAGCAGCGTATTTCTGACGAAGCTTTCGCAAGTGAGCATCTTATTCCCCGTGAATCCACCTATGAGATTGACGGTCGCAGATTTGTCGTTGACAGTGTAAATCTCGACTTCGGAACGGTGAGCCTGCAGGATGTCACGTTCCAAAATGCCACGGGATTTCCGATTTTCAGAAGCGAATCCATTCAGTTTATGCGTAGGCTCGTGGAAATCAGCGAAGCACAGCGTGTTGCAGAGCTGCCTGCCGAACCGACCGTGGCAGAACCAAAGCCCGAACTTCACAACTTCCGTATCACCGACGACCACTTGGGCGAAGGCGGTGCAAAAGCGAAGTTCCGTATGAATATGGATGCCATCAATCTCCTGAAAGAATTGGAGTTTGACGGCAGACCAGCTACACCCGAAGAACAGGTCATCCTTTCCAAGTATGTCGGATGGGGCGGTCTTGCAGATGCCTTTGATGAAACAAAGGACAACTGGAAGAACGAATTTGCGGAGCTATATGCCACACTCTCTCCGGAAGAATACGCCGCAGCAAGAAGCTCAACGCTGAACGCTCACTACACAAGCCCTACCGTCATTAAGGCAATCTATGAAGCTGTCGGTAATATGGGCTTTGAGACCGGAAACATTCTGGAGCCTTCAATGGGTGTCGGCAACTTCTTTGGGCTTTTGCCCGAAGCGATGCAGAACAGCAAGCTCTACGGCGTAGAGCTGGACAGCATCACAGGGCGAATCGCAAAACAGCTTTACCCCAAGGCAGACATTACCGTTGCCGGCTTTGAAACCACCGACAGGCGAGATTTCTTCGACCTCGCTATCGGTAACGTGCCTTTCGGTCAGTACCAGGTGAACGACCGTGCTTATAACAAGCTCGGCTTTTCTATCCACGATTATTTCTTCGCCAAGGCACTCGACCAGGTTCGACCGGGCGGCGTTATCGCTTTCGTGACGAGCCGATATACGATGGATAAGCAGTCTCCCGAAGTCCGTAAGTATATCGCTCAGAGGGCGGAACTGCTCGGAGCTATCCGTTTACCGAATAACGCTTTCAAGGCGAACGCAGGAACAGAGGTTGTGTCCGATATTATTTTCCTGCAGAAGCGTGACCGTCCTACCCAAATTGAACCCGACTGGATTCACCTCGGCAAGAACGACGACGGCTTTTCCATCAACAGTTATTTCATTGATAACCCCGAAATGGTTCTTGGACGGCAGACCTCGGAGAGCACACAGTACGGTAAGCAGGATTTTACGGTCGAGCCGTATGAAGACCTCGACCTTGGCGTTCAGCTCAAATACGCTATTCAGAACATTAAAGGCAGTTACACAGAAGCGGAGCTGCCCGACCTTGGCGACGGCGAAGCAATCGACACCTCTATCCCTGCCGACCCGAATGTAAAGAACTACAGCTACACCGTGGTTGACGGCGAGGTTTATTACCGTGAAAACAGTCGCATGGTAAAGCCTGAACTCAACGCAACGGCAACGGAACGTGTTAAGGGTATGGTGGAGCTTCGTGATTGTGTTCAGAAGCTAATCGCTCAGCAGATGGACGGGTATATCTCCGATGAAACTATCCGACAGACCCAACGTGAACTGAACACGCTCTACGACAATTTCACGGCAAAGCACGGTCTTATCAATAGCCGTGGCAATGCTCTTGCCTTTGCCGATGACAGCTCCTACTATCTGCTTTGCTCTCTGGAAGTTCTCGACGAGGACAACAATCTCAAACGCAAAGCGGATATGTTCACCAAACGCACCATCAAGCCGAGCGAGGTCGTAACATCGGTTGATACCGCCTCGGAAGCTCTTGCGGTATCCATCGCAGAAAAAGCCTGTGTGGATATGGAATATATGTCCTCTCTTACAGGCAAGACCGAAGAAGAACTCGCAAGCGATTTGCGTGGCGTTATCTACATGGACTTTAACAGAAAGCCCGACGGCTCCTATACTTGGAGAACCGCCGATGATTTTCTGTCCGGTAATGTCCGTGAAAAGCTCGCCTACTATCAGAGAGCCTTGGATTTGCTGCCGGAAGATGCGAACCACCGCAACGAGATTGCCGATAACGTGGCAGCATTGAAAACAGCACAGCCCAAAGACCTTGATGCTTCCGAGATAGAGGTTCGCCTGGGCGCAACATGGATTGATAAGTCCTACATTCAGCAGTTTATGGTAGAGACGTTTGAGCCGCCGTATTACCTGCGTAGAACCATTGAAGTCAACTATTCGCCGTTCTCTGCGGAATGGAACATCACGGGAAAATCTCAGCCGTCCTACAGCGATGTCAACGCCTATATGACCTACGGAACGGACAGAGCCAACGCATACAAGATTTTAGAGGATACTCTGAATCTGCGTGATGTCCGTATCTATGACACCGTTACCGACCCCGACGGCAAGGAACGCCGTGTACTCAACTCCAAGGAAACGACCCTTGCACAGCAGAAGCAGCAGGCTATCAAGGATGCGTTCCGTGATTGGATTTGGGAAGACCCCGACAGGCGGCAAGAGCTTGTCACCAAGTACAATGAGCTTTTCAACTCCACTCGCCCCCGTGAATATGACGGCAGTCATATCGAGTTCAGCGGTATGAATCCCGAAATCAAGCTCCGTGAGCATCAGAAGAACGCCGTTGCACACATTATCTACGGCGGTAACACCTTGCTTGCACACGAAGTTGGCGCAGGCAAGACTTTTGAAATGGTCGCCGCCGCCATGGAAAGCAAACGTCTCGGACTCTGCCAAAAGCCGCTGTTTGTCGTTCCGAACCACTTGACCGAACAATGGGCAAGCGAATTTCTCCGGTTATACCCCTCTGCCAATATTCTCGCCGCAACCAAAAAGGACTTTGAGCCGAGAAACCGCAAGAAATTCTGCGGCAGAATTGCCACCGGCGACTACGATGCCGTCATCATCGGACACAGCCAGTTTGAGCGCATCCCGGTATCGCAGGAGAGGCAGGAGCGACTTTTACAGGAACAGATTGCGGAAATCGAGGAAGGTCTGGAGGAACTCAAAGCGAGCCGTGCGGAACGCTTCACAATCAAGTCTTTGGAGCGAACGAAAAAAGGCTTGGAAACAAGACTCAGCAAATTGCAGGACAACACCCGCAAGGACGATGTTATCACCTTTGAACAGCTCGGCGTTGACCGTCTCTATGTTGACGAAGCACACAGTTTTAAGAACTTGTTCCTCTACACAAAAATGAGAAATGTGGCAGGGCTTTCGACTACCGATGCACAGAAGTCCTCCGATATGCTCTTGAAGTGCCGCTACATCGACGAGCTGACCGACAGCAGAGGTGTTGTATTCGCAACGGGAACGCCGGTCAGTAACTCCATGACTGAGCTTTACACGATGATGCGATACCTGCAGCACGACACTATCCGCAACAAGGGCTTAGCGCACTTTGACTGCTGGGCTTCGACTTTTGGCGAGACCACAACCGCCATTGAGCTTGCCCCGGAGGGTACAGGATACCGTGCGAGAACCCGTTTTGCAAAGTTCTTTAATCTGCCGGAGCTTATGAACCTGTTCAAAGAAGCAGCAGACATCAAAACAGCCGACCAGCTCAATCTGCCGACACCGAAAGCAATCTATCACAACGAGGTAGCACAGCCCACCGAAATCCAACAAGCTATGGTGCAGGAACTTTCCGAAAGAGCTGCCGCCGTTCACGCAGGCACGGTTGACCCGTCCGAGGACAATATGCTCCGCATTACCTCCGATGGTCGCAAGCTCGGACTCGACCAGCGTATCATCAATCCGAATCTTCCCGATGAGCCGACAAGCAAAGTCAATATGTGTGTGGATAACATTCACCGCATTTGGAAGGACGGACACGACAACAAACTGACACAGCTCGTGTTCTGCGACCTCTCGACACCGAAAAGCTCTGCGGCAAAGAAGGTTGCAAAAGCTCCTGCCGGTAATTTAGACAGCCCGGAGATTCGAGCCTTGGAGCATCTTGCGGAAAAAGACAGCACCCCCGAAGAAGCCGACTTCACCGTATATGATGACATCCGTGAAAAACTTGTAGCAAGAGGTATTCCGAGGGAGCAGATTGCTTTCATTCACGAAGCAAACACCGAAGCCCGAAAAAAGGAATTGTTCAGCAAAGTCCGTTCCGGGCAAGTCCGTGTGCTTATGGGGTCTACCTTCAAGATGGGAGCCGGCATGAATGTCCAGGACAGGCTTATTGCTCTGCATGACCTTGACGCACCTTGGAGACCCGGCGACCTTGAGCAGCGCAGCGGTCGTATCATTCGCCAGGGTAATATGAATCCCGAAGTCCACATTTACCGCTATGTCACCGAAGCGACCTTTGATGCGTACCTTTGGCAAACCCTTGAAAACAAGCAGAAGTTCATCAGTCAGATTATGACGAGCAAATCGCCTGTACGTGCCTGCGACGATATTGACGAAACCGCATTGTCCTATGCGGAAATAAAAGCTCTGTGTGCAGGCGACGAGCGAATTAAAGAGAAAATGGACCTGGATGTTGATGTCGCTCGTTTGAAGCTGATGAAGTCAAATCACCAAAGTCAGCAGTACCGTCTGGAAGATAACCTCCTGCGCTATTTTCCCGAACAGATTGAGCAAAGCAAAGGATTTATCGCAGGCTTTGAAGCTGATATGAAAACTCTTGCTGAATATCCGCACCCGACAGACGGCTTTGCGGGGATGACGGTTCGTGGAGACGTTCTGACTGATAAGGAAAATGCGGGAGCTGCCCTTGTCGATGCCTTTAAGGAAGTAAAGGGCTTAGACCCTGTTCCGGTCGGCAGTTACCGAGGTTTTCAAATGTCGCTGACCTTGGAGGACTTCGGACGTGACTACGTTCTGACCCTTAAAGGACAAATGACCCACCGTGTTACCCTCGGCAAAGACCCTCGTGGTAATTTGACGAGAATCGACAATGCCTTAAACGGCATGGCTGACCGTCTGGCAACCGTGCAAAGCAAGTTGGAAAGTCTCTATTCACAGATGGAGACCGCAAAGCAGGAGTTTGGAAAGCCGTTCCCGCAGGAGGACGAGCTGCGAGTGAAATCTGCAAGGCTTGCGGAGCTGAATATTGCTTTGAATATCGACGATAAGACGCCACTTGAAGCGATGGCGGAGGAAACGCCGACAAAAAACGAAGTCGCAAAATCCGCAAGACCGTCCGTTCTGCAGAAGCTCCACTCCTACGAGAAGCAGAGCAAATCAGTAACGACAGAACCGAAAAAATCTCAAGAGGAGGTACTTTGACAATGGATAATGAAATGATTTCCGTGCTCGTTGTAGAGCCGGAGAAAAAGCCCTATGTGAAAGAAATTTCATCCGGACTTTCTTCGTTGCAGAAAGAGGTAGGCGGCTATATTCAAGCCGTCTACCCTTATGAAGAACCTGTCGCAATCATTTGCGATGAGGAAGCAAAATTGAAAGGAAGTCAGCTGAACCGAGCACTTCGTGATGAAGACGGCAAGATTTACGATATTGTTGCCGGTACTTTTCTCATCGTAGGTTTGGGCGAGGAAGATTTCTCCTCGCTCACACCCGAACACACAAAGCAATTCAAGGAAAAGTTCAATACGCCGGAAATGTTTATGCGGCTCAATGGTAAGCTATCGGTGCTGCCGTTTGAGGATGTGCGAGCGAAAAAACCCTCCGTTCTGCAAAAGCTCAACGATATAAAGAGTGCGGAAAAGCCTCACACCGCTAAGAAATCACACGCAAAGGAGGAACGCTGATGACCAACGAAGAACTGAATACGGCATTGTATGAAAAGCTGTTTGCCGAGCAGCAGGACTTCAAAGGGTGGCTGGTAAAACAGCCGCCCGAAGAAATCCTTAAACACGCCTACGAATATGTTATCCGTGAGGATATTGTAATCGAGATGGAATACCACGACTTGACCGACGAAGAAGCAAAAGCGTTGCTTGCAGACAAAAAGCCCTTGCAGTATATCTACAATATTTATGAGGACTTGGAGAGCGGTCATATGGACGAAATCAGAGATTGCATCGAATCCAGAGCTAAGACCTGCATTGCAGAACAGCGTGAGGTACTTCGCAGTCTTCCGGTCTATATCTTTTCAGCGACCTTTGCCCAAGAGCACGGTGAGCTTGATGAGTACCGAGCTTCTTTCAGAGCGAATGTGGAGTGCAAAAACGCCATTGAAGAAGCGATTGCCGACCACTACAGCGATAACCGTTTTGACGGTTCTTGTGTGCAGGAGGTCGTTGACCGTTTTGGTGCGGAACGTGTTTCCTTTGTACTTGCCAACACAATTCAGCACAAGGACTGGGACGGTCGCATCTCCACGGAAAATAAGGAATGGGCAAAAGCCGAACCTATTCCCAACGACTATGATGCATGGCATGGGAAAAGAACCGTAGAATATTCCTGCGGTCAAGCTCATCCCGGTCTTATCAATCTGTTCGTCAACCGTTTCCGAAAAGAGCGGCAGCTTGAAAAAGAGAAAAAGCCGTCTGTCCTCAAAAAGCTGAACGAAGCAAAAACGGATATGCCGAAAAAGTCTCCCGGCAAGGCGAAGGAGGCTGAGTTGTAATTGGCAAACCGCAACCGCCCCATTCAAGTAAAGTTCCGTGTGACACCGGAGGAACGAGTCTTGATTGATAAGCGTATGGCACAGGCAGGCACTATCAATATGGCGGCATATCTTCGCAAAATGGCTATCGACGGATATGTAGTCAAGTTGGAGTTGCCCGAACTCCGTGATTTGATTTCCTTGCTTCGCCGTACAAGCAACAATTTCAATCAGATTGCCCGCAGAGTAAATTCTACGAACCGCATTTATGAGGATGACATTCACGAAATGAAATTGATGATTGATAAGACTTGGGAAGCGACCAACAAAGTCCTCGAAAAACTCGCCGCCATCGACTGACTTCGGCATCCTTGCTCATCACCTTATTTTACGGTATGATGTAGTCAGAAGAAAGGAGGGACTTTCGATGAAGGTCATTTTGAAGATAGTGTTTGCACCCGTAATTGCAGCCCTCGCCATAATAATTTGGATTTTTGCCTTGACCCTCAGCTTATCCGCTTGGGTCTTTGGTGTCCTCGGCACGGTCTTTGGCATCCTTGGTTTGATAACGCTGCTGTTTATCAACACTACTAACGGCATAATCATTCTCGTGTTTGCTTTTTTCGTCAGTCCCGTGGGGCTTCCGATGCTGGCAGCGTGGACGATTGGACAGATGCAAAGATTCCGTTACTTCGTGCAGGATGCAATTTACGGATAACACAACTTCCGACCAATTTGGTCGAAAGCAAAAAAGGACGAGTATGGCTTCGGCGGTACTCGTCCATTTACATAGAGGGAGGTGAATGACCATAGCGACAACACGCATTATTCCAATGCACATTACCAACGGCAAGACGCTTGCGCAATCTATTTCCGACAGAACCGATTACGGCTTAAATCCAGAAAAGACGAATGACGGAGAATTGACCTCTGCCTATGCTTGCGACCCTCGCTCCTTCGCATCAGAGGTTTTAGTTTCAAAAAGGCAATACAAAGCATTTACCGGAAAGGATGAAAAGAGCGATGTGCTTGTTTACCAGGTGCGTCAATCCTTTAAGCCCGGCGAAGTAACGCCGGAGGAAGCAAATCAAATCGGCTATGACTTCGCCTCTCGCTTTCTCAAAGGAAAACACGCTTTCTTTGTTTGCACCCATACTGATAAAGCCCACATTCACAATCACATCTATTGGAACGCTGTTACACTTGATTGTAAGCGGAAGTTCCGAGATTTCCATAGGTCGCACAAAGCCGTGTCAAGGCTGAGTGACCTTATCTGTACGGAACACCGGTTGTCGGTAATTGAAAATCCGAGCCGTGGCAGCACCGCCTACAACAAGTGGCACGGCTTTAAGGGAAAACCCTCTAACCGTGAGCTTTTGCGAATCGCCATAGATGAAGCACTTGAGCAGAAGCCGCACGATTTCGACGCCTTTCTTTTGCTTCTTGCTGAGCAGGGTTTTAGAGTAAAAAACGGAAAGCACATTGCCTTTGTTCACGATGATTTCAAGCAAAATATTCGTATGTACACATTGGGAGATGAGTATTCCGAGGATGCTATCCGAGCCATCATCAAAGGTCAGAAAATCCATCAGCCGAAGAAACGCAGAACGGCGTGGGACAAGAACCGACCGCAGACCATTATCGACATTCAAGCGAAACTCGCTGCCGGTAAAGGCGAGGGCTATCGCCGTTGGGCTACGGTGGAGAATCTGAAACGAATGGCAAAAACCAAGCTCTATATGGACGAGCATGGCTTCAGCTATGATGCGATGACAGAACGCAAAGCGGAATTGTCGGCAAAAGAAAAAGAGCTTACCGCAAAAATCGCAGAAGCTCAAAATCGCATTGCGGAAGTAAATGTCTTAAAGACCCAAATCGTTAATTATTCCAAAACAAGAGACGTGTATGTCGCCTATCGCAAGTCCGGTTACTCTAAAAAGTTTTTGGAGGAACACGAGGCTGACATCATCATTCATAAGGCAGCGAAAAAGGCTTTTGACGAATTGGGCGTAAAAAAACTCCCAACCGTTAAGAGTCTGCAAGTAGAATTTGCGGAAAAGCTCACAGAGAAAAAAGAAGCATATGCAAAACTCAAAAAAATTCGTGACGAGCTTCGAGACCTTACCGTTCATACGGCAAACTATGAAGAATTGCGTGACCTCGCCGAACGAGATCCACGCAAAGAGAAAGAGCACGGTCGTGAATGACCGTGCTCAAATCAGCGTCGGAACGATGCGTAGCCGCAGATGGAATCTGCGTTAAAGGGGTTCGGGGCTATTGCCCAGACAAGCGATTTATAGATTCCTGCTTCGGCGGGAGTCTATAAATTTTGCACGAGTGGGTACCGCCGTGCCCTGCTTGCCAAGTATGTTTTGCTCTTTTCCGCAGAAGTTAAGTTACAAGAGTCCACAAGCCACACTTTATACAGGTCAATTACAGTATAAACTCTTTTTCACAAATACTCTTTCAGCTTTTTTGACCTTGACGGATGGCGAAGTTTTCTCAATGCTTTTTCTTCTATCTGCCTTACTCTCTCTCGTGTAATATTAAACTCACGACCTACTTCTTCTAAAGTCCGTTCACGACCGTTGAACCCATACCGTAATTTTAATACTGATTCTTCACGAGGTGTAAGCGTAGACAATACATCGGAGAGAACTTCTCCCAACATTTTATCATGGGTAGTCTGGAAGACATCTTCATCGGAAACTACAGTATCCGGTATTATACTTCCCAACATTGTGCCAACCATTGCATCTCTATTCTCGCTCTCGCCATATTCGCCAGAGTACAGTTCAATCAAATCTTCGATTCTGAGATTTGGAATCATCTGTGCAACGACTATTTCTGCATCCTTATCAGAACATCCCAACTTATCCGTTATCATTTTGCGGGCTTTTTCACATTCCCACAAATCAACGCACTCAATACATCCATGTCTTTTTAAGAGTGGGTAAATTGCAAAATAATTTTCTTTTTGATGTACGGGATAATAAACAAGAGGACGGCGTGTGGCTTGTTCTCGTGATATGTTTTGCAAAATCCAAAGCGTTGCGTAAGAAGCAAACGCCCCAGATGTGTTGGGGTCGTATTTGTCAACAGCAATAATTAAGCCAATGCAGGCATAACCGATTGCATCTTCAATATCCATATCGAATGCTTCTGCTCTTTGCAGAGCAACTCGTAAGGCAATGCGTAAATGCATTTCAATCATGCGAGACCGTGCATATTCGTTGCCATCAACCACTTGATATTTAAGCTGCTTTATTTCCAATCTCTGCGGAGGAATGATGTCTCTAACATCATTTATGAACGGCTCTAACGAGGGATTTAATTCGACAATCCTTTTATAGACCGCTTCATAATCGCTTTGAGCAAAATCATCATACTCATCATCGTCAACTGCAGAAGCAGACGAAGGAGATTCGCTATATACAAGAATTCCTCTGGAAGTGATTGAATTACTGAGCCAGTCGAAATCTTGAATGGGAAGGTCGTGTTCATCTGCACAATCCATAATTTCGTCAAAGGTGACATATCCTTGCTTATTTGCAAGGTCAATAAGATAATCGAATGCTTCTTGGCGAATATCCTTTCCCATTCAAGTTCACCTCTTTTCATTTAGAACATAATTTCAAAATGTCTTCGCTCAAAACATCTTCGTTGAACTTCTCTTGAAATTCTTCAATGAAGTCGTATATGTTATTTGCATAATCTTCTGGAGCGCTTGCTCCTTCGATTAGTTTTTCATAAAGAACATCAACACCACCACGCACATAGCTGTCGAAGCGTTCCTCATCGGCAGGGTCTTCACCCATATGTCTAAAGGCTTTATCAATTCGTTTATCCTCATCTGGTTCATACGCCTTATCCAGTAGCATAATCAATCTGAAATTAAACATGAGTTCTTCTTGTGAATAAATAACTCTGTCACCCATGACATTCTGATTATAGACTTGATTAGTTTCCGGATTCTTTGTGTCATCCACATCAGCACAGCGACCATAAAGGAAGCCAACAAGCGGAGCGTTCGTATAGACATCAACATTACGCTCAAACAATTTCGCTTTACTTGCATCGTCGAAAACACTTGTCAAAGCATCAACACGAACAGCGTGTATTCCTTTGAAACGATATTGCTTATCAAACATTGTTCTCCCTCCTTACACCAAAATTGTTTCAAACTCGTTCTTCTTATCGAAGTGATGGCGTGAACCAATTTTGTCACCCATGTATTCCTCTGCAAGCTCACCATCGGTATCCTTAATGAAAATGATTACTTGCTCGGCGGTATTAGGTAACGATTCGCATACGGTTTTGATTCTTCTCTTATCGAATGCAGAAAGCGGTGCATCCATCACAAGCGGATAAGGCTCGGAGGAAAGGAGTTTTGCGTCTTCATCAGTAGCATTTCGATTTTCTCTCGCCATTTTGATAATACCGGTAATGAACGCAAAGATTACAGAAATACTCTGTGCGGTAGAAGTCTCCACATCGCCATCGTAATCATCCGCATAAACGGAGATATGATATTTTTCGTCGATAGTCAGAGACAACCCACCTTCATAGATGGTTTTGAAGATTTCGTTGATTGTCGTTTCAAGTTTTCTGCGGATTTCAGCTTCACTTGAAACATAAACTGCCTGCAGCTCCTTGTAGATTCGTTCTGCATAAGCCTTATAAATTTCAATCTTCTTATTTTTGTCATCAAGAAGTGTAAGGTTACGGCGCTCTGTGTCAGCTCGGCCGGCTTCTTTTTCAAAGCCTCCCTTTTTTATGAGAAGCTGGTCACGCTCTGTCTGACTCTTTTTGATTGTTTGGTCGCAGAGCTGAATCTCAGAGTTTATAGCACGAACTTTCCCTCGGACATCGCCACCACTGAGCTTACCTTCAATCGCATGAAGGTCATCGTTCAACTCAATAAGGTCTTCGTCCTGTTTACTGATAACTGCCAGTTTATCACGTACATCGCTAAAAAGGTCTTGCCGAGAATTTGCACGACGTTTTGATTCTTTCTTAAAATCACTTATCGTTGTACTGATAGATTGCGGCGGTAAGAAGTCAATCAGTTCCTTTACTTTGTTATACGGAACAGAGCCTTCATCCAAATGAGTCCCGCAAATACACACCTTTTGTTTCAGCAAATACTCAATGGTCTTTGCGTGCATAAAAGGAATATCTTTGCCTGCAAAATCCTTGCCGGAAAGAAAGTTAAGAGACCTTAAAATCAATGATGCTGAAAAGAAGGAACTCATGTTAGCATTAAAACTTCTGCTGATTTCTTTAATAACAGTAGACCGAGAAGCTTTTGCTGTCTCAATTCGCTGTAAGAGTTTTTCTTTTTGCCTCTGGAGTTCTTCGCCTTCTGCGTATTGTTTGATTTCCTCAACCTTTTCAGCTTTTCTTGAAGTCGCCTGTTCAATTTGGTTTTCTAATTCCTCAAGGCGGACATCAATCCTGGAAATTTCTTCTTTGCAATGCTCGATAGTTCTCGTGTATTCTTGAATTTTTGTATTGCTACCAGCACTATAGCTACTCTCGTAACTGTTGATAACGCTATTTTTTATTCTTGGATTAAAGTGCTGAATGGCACTAAACATAGCGTTCAGACCAAGAAGTCCCTTTACAGCCTCAGCAAAATCAGTAGCCTTTTTTCCAGTCGAAATGTCTTTACTCATCTTCTCGATACGTTCACCGTCAAAGAAGAAATATCTGGACAATTCTTTAGGGAGTATACTTTTGACTTCACCTTCACATAAAGTCTTTTTCACATAGGATGTATTTCCGTTTGCATCTTTGATTGCAATATCAAAAACGGTGTTGTCACCCTTGATGCGATTGGAATAGTCTTTACGATATGTCTGTTCTCGCATAAGCGTATAAGAGACATTTCCGTGAGTGAGTTTTAATGTAACCTGTACTTTGCTTTCTTGACCTGGCTTCATTTCAGCAGCAACAAGCTTATTAAGCATATTTTTGTCGGAAAACTCAGTTTCTCCGTACATACACCAAAAGAAAGCTTGAGCGAAAGTTGTTTTACCTGTACCATTGTCGCCTATAATGATGGTGACATTTTTCCCATCGGAGCCTTGAGCAAACTCAATATATTCGTTGCGGAACTGTCGAAAGTTTTCGAGTTTTATTGATTCGAGTAACATTGGGCTTCCTCCTCAATCTGCTTCTTAATCCAAGCAACCATTTGCTGGTCAGTCATAGTTCTTGTTTTAAGGTTCTGATTCTCTTGCAGAATTATCCTTCTTTTCAAGCGTTCAATCGCTTTTTCATTTACCTTAATTTCCTCCATATTCAAACTCGCCCTCCTCTGATTCATCGGTAATGTGATATGCTTCTTGAATGTCCCATATTAAATTGTTGGCATCCATCGAGTTCTGCGATAACCGCCCAAATTCTTTTATCCTTGCAAGTTCGTTCTTAACAAGTGCAAGGTCTCTCTGTGCTTGTTCAGTCGTGAGCGAAGCAACTGAATCAAGAGGTCTCGGTAAAGTGACAAAATCATATATAACAGCATAAGGCTTGTGTGGTGCTTTTCTCAAAACACGACCTCGCCGTTGAATGTATTCTTTAGGATTAGTAGTGCTTGCAAGAATAAAGGCGGTTCTTATGCCTGGGATATTTACACCCTCGTCTAAGCATTTTATAGCCACGATAGCTTGCAATCTATCTCCACGCTGAAACTGTTCTTTTATGGCGGCTCGTGTCTCCATATTTTCCTTAGACGTAAACTGAGCAACAGCCATTCCAAACTCATTGCCTAAAATATTGGTGACAGCTTCAATTTGACGAACATCACTGGCATCAGACGATGAGTAGTCTGCGTGTTCATCCAAAACATTGGTGGCTCCGCAATACACAAGAATATTGTTGTCGTGTATGTACGGCTGTATCTGCTCTCTAAGAGCGTCCAATTTCTCAGTAGCTCCTGCAACAATTCTTGCTCGTTTCAATGCAAGGATTTCGCCATGCCTATTTAGCTTGTATTTTCCTCTTTTATCTTTGATGATGCACTTAGACATCTCATAGGAAAGTTGTTCATAGTTGTTCAGCTCATCCTCATTAAGATGGACTACAACTGGGTAATATTTATATGGCGTAAGTTTATCTTCGGCAATCGCCCTTTCAAGAGGATATTCTATACACTTCTTTCCGAAGAAATTATAGAGTATAGCTGTCCCTTCTTCATCACGGTGTCTTTCAAGTGTTGCAGACAAAGCAAGACGATAAGTAAAACGGTCATCAAGCAGTTGCGCATACGAAGCAGCACCGAAGTTATGGGCTTCATCCACAACAAGCAAAACGGGAGAGTGTATCTTGCTGATTTGCGCCTGAACATAGTCATTTGTAAATGTTGCGTTCGTACATATAAAGCAGAAGAAGCTCTTATCAGCTCGGAGCTTTTGGTCTCGTACTGCTTTAGATCCTTCTGCGGCGAGCTACTGTAACCAATGATGGGCTTTATATTAAACCGTACTATATCTTCAACCCATTGCTCGACAAGATGTTGATATGGGCACACAATTATTACAGCAAGGTTATCATTAAGGTCCTCGGATAACTTTGAGATTGCCCCTAATCCGGTATAGGTTTTTCCTGTACCGGTTGCCATGTCGAATATGCCGTGGTAATTATCTCCAACCCAAGAAGCGATAGCCTCTTGCTGATAATCATGCAAAGTAATCGTATCCGGGATTCTTGCTCCAACTGCAGCAGTTGTTAGAACTGTCTGTCCATCCGTAAATTTTCTGGATTTTTGGTTTTTTGAATCGAATTGCTCATCATCAACCGCAAAATTTGGGGCAGAGCGTTTATATTTTTCGATAAGAGCCTGAGATATTTTCGGGAACTCAACAACCTTTATATTAGGCTCGCTGTCCGTCCATATTGACTGAAACGCATTTTGCTTGAGAAGAACTCGCTCTTTTTCGTTTTCGTCTCCCCAACTTCTAAATACATCTATTGTTTCATAGTTTATCGACATAGCAGTGGCAGATTCGTTCATAGAACCAGAAAAGGCTACAACGTTTCCGTCAATATCTTCGATAAGTCCCATTTTCTCGTGGTACATTCCTATACCATTTTTGCCTTCGGTGTATGCAATCCTTATATCAAGAATACCCTGGGCAATAAGGCAAGCGAGAAGATTAAGCCTTTGCATGGAATAATAGTCCAAAGTCTCGTCAGAGATTTGGCGTAACACGGCTTTTTCGATTATTTCCTCTCGTGCTGCATATCCCTTTTTAATTGCATCGACATCTTCATCTGACAAGTAAGGAGAAGCAACAATTTGAATCTTGCCTCCTCGTTCTGTCATAGAAGCGATACCCTTTGTTAATTCGACAAGAGACGATGAAGAAAAGAACCCAACCGCCCGCTTGTATGATACAGCTTCTTTGAGAAGGGGAATATAGAAATCCTGTACAACATTATCCAGGAGGGACCTATATTCGTTTTTTATGTATTTATCTTTCAAACTCATAATATCCCCTCCTATCATAGATTGTTGCCTATATCATCAAGCACTTGACGTAGTTCCTCAAAGTCTTCATCGGTTGTGAAGAAGCTTGTGCTAAATCGAATCGTGCCTGCAGGAAATGTACCGATGAACTTGTGAGCTAACGGAGCACAATGCAATCCTGTTCGCACGGCTATTTTCCTTTCAGCAAACAACTGTCCTGCAGTATCACTGCTTATGCCATCTATTACGCAAGAAACTATTCCAACATAGTTGGCTTTTGCAGAATCGCCTATAACTTTCAAAAAAACATAAGAGTTCAGCAAATCAATGAGCCGCTTTCTGTTTTCTTTTTCACGCTCAAATAGGGCTTGAACTCTCGTTTCTTCAATCCATTGAAGAGCTGCATACAAACCTGCAATAGCCTGGGTGTTCATTGTTCCTATTTCAAATCGCTCTGGCAGAACGGTCGGCATATCTTGATTTGCCGACTCGAATCCCGTACCGCCAAACAAAATGGGTTCTAACTGGCAGGACGGTTTCATAGCAAACCCGGAAATGCCTGTGGGTCCGTACATAGTTTTGTGCCCTGCAAAGACTGCAAAATCAACAATCTCTTGACCTACATCTGCATCTACCAAACCTGCGGTTTGAGCCATATCAAGAAGCGTAATAGCATTGTATTTCTTAGCCAAGGTAAAAACCTGCTCATAAGGCGCAATCACACCCAGAACATTACTTGCGTGGCTTATGATTACGAAATCGGGCTTTACATCATCAAATTGAAATTTGATTCTCTGAATGTCGAATGTTAAGTCCTTGGTTACTGTAAGCAAATGAACTTTGATTTTTTCTTCACTCTCAAAACGATGTAAAACTCTTGTTACAGCGTTATGCTCAAATGGGCTTATATAAATATTCTTTGCCCCGTTTGCAATGACACCTTGTATGATGACATTAAGCGAGACGGTAGCTGATGGCTGGAAGATGATTTGTTTTGCAGGGCAATGGAGTAGCCTTTGAATTGACAGCCTTGTTTTCTCGACTAAACCTTTAGCCGAATCAGAAAACTCATTTTCACCTCTACCATAACTTCCGCCATTATAGCGATAATACTGGTTCATATAATCATACACACATTCCGGTTTTGGGAATGTTGTTGCAGCGTTATCAAAGTAAGCCATCAGCCCACCTCCTTAACATAGTTTCTTTAAGACATCCATAAGGATTTGGCGTTTCTCTTGCTCGGTAATAGAATGACCCATAGCATCTAATGATTGGGTAATCTGATTATAGAGGAGTTTACCACGCTTAGTAGATTCAACCCGCTCAAAGCTCTTTGTTATTGAACCTCCGTCCGCATCAATAAACGTAACTTGATAATTGCTTGCTTGCTCTGTATCTTGTCGTGTCGTCTCAGTATGATAGCTTTCGGCAGTAGCCTTGTATTGGGTCAACTTCTTCTCAAATGTATCAATAGTGGAGCTGTCCCAATCTTCAATTCTCAAACCGATGGCAGTTTTAGCAAGTCGCATGATAAAAGCGTTCTCATCGTTAGTTATAGACTTGAACAAAGCCAAGCATTTATCAGTCCCATCTGAGAAAAGATGAGTAAAGCAAGCAGGGTCAAGTGTATCGCACCACTCTCTGATTGTTGAGGCAAGAGACATATTTTTTCCTTGCCCTTCATTTGCGGGCAACATAAAAGTCACTTTAGTTTTGCTTACCAGAGCTTCTTTGAGGTCTTCAATCAGATTATCGTAACACTCTTTGCAAGCCTTGATATTTTCTGCAAGACCAGCAGTAAACTCGCCCCTATATCCAAACGCATTGGGGAGTCTCTCAAACAACAATTCATAGCTGCTCGTGTTTTGACGCAGGAGCTTATTCATTGACAAGTAACGTTCATCAATGCGTTTTCCGTTCGGGTAAACTCGGCTCTCCTTGGCGTACTTAGGCAAGGACAACAACCACCGTTTCATCGCATTTACAACATAATCATAGGTATTTGCACCTTTTTCGGCTTCGATTACGAAGTCTGCAAACATAGCTGCAAGCTGTCCTACAAATGCTTCTTTCTGAGGATTCCAATCCAGATAGGAAAGAGAGAATGAAGCGGGGTCTGAATTGATTTGCAACAATACATCTGCTGTAGTCGGAACTTGACCAAACTTATCTAAAATTACAATCTGCTGTTTATACTCGTGAATAACAGCAGCAAGGTAAATCGGAATAAGTCCTTTCCTCAAGCCTATATGATACTCTGGCAATCTAAGCGTGTCATACAGGTCTTCAAAGGAAATTCTTTCGTTATGCCTTGAACTTAGGATAAAGTTCTCGATAGTTTCGAGCATATTTGCGATATTATGGTCACTCGGTCTAAGGTCAATGCTTGGCAAGCCGTTTTCTTCACGGAGAATCCCTGTTCTGATTAGAGTGCTTCGCATTATGGATACTTCTTGTCCAGTTCCCGTTAGACCCAATCCAACTTCAAGCTGATTACGCAAAAGTGCTGCAACGATTTTGCTGCGGCTATTACTTGCTACATTAGTAATATCGTCTCTATTGACCGCCTCGTTATTGATTATGGGCGTAAGAGAATATACCTCATTGCAAATATTTGCCATCAGTTCGGTAAGAGCAGCTTTGCGCTTTATATTACAAACTTGTCCATCGTGGATGTAGTGTGCTTTATACATTTCGGGGTGCGTATATGTCGCCATAAATCCGCTAATGACATCACGCAAGTCCTCATAGATAACATCATATTCATCAAACAAAACAGCATCATCCGAAGCTGATTCTCTTAAAAATGACACCGCCTCATATTCATGCACCACATCAGAAATCTCTTGATAATGCTTTGGCAAAATGAATATTTGTTGATGGCAATCCTTGCTTGTTTTCTCCAATGATTTCTTTAGAGCGGGAATGGAATCCTCAGAGTGCGGAATTACAGCAAAAATCACGCCATCAGCTCCAATGCGTTCGCTCTTTATAATCCAGTTTGTGCTGTCCTCAACCTCGTCTTCATCAATGAAAACAAAAGCAAAATACCGAGTCATTTCCCGTTCATCATTATACCTTGACGGGTACATATAATTGTCAAAGTTCGATGCGTTAAGGGTTTCTTTTACAGCAATCTTCTTTGCGTGCGAAACAGAATAGTCGTGGATTTTCTGTTTAATATCAACGCCAGAAGTTTGCTTCAATTTCAAATAGTCATTGCTTCGTTTGAGATATACAACATATTCTCTTTCAATTAAATTGTCGATTGCTTCGGTTATCGCCTGCACACTATAAGCTGTTGAGTAGATACCGACAATTTCATCCTTGGTTGGCTTTAGACGTTCAAACTGACCAAGAATGTAAATCAGAGAGAGCGTTTTTACTATCTTCGATTCAAGAGACCCATCAACAAGCCTCGTGGTAATAGCAGAAGTTAGTATATAAAAAGAATGAATCTCCCCAGAGTAAGCCTCTTTTTTGAACAAAGGCTCAAAATAATCGTATATCACATCAGGTGTAATAAACGCAAACTCATCATCTGATACTTGCTCCAAATATGCCGGCAATGTGGCATTGTTTGGCGCAGATAAGAAGGTAAAAAGAGTGCGCTCATTCTGAGCTACTCGCTCGGAGAGGCGAGGAAGTATAAATGTAGATACGGGATGCAATGGGTAGCACCCATACAAAGCCATATGCAATTCGTCTATACTTTCAGAAAACAGAGGATGGGTTTTATATCTTTGCTCCACACCAGCAAAATCATCCTCATGCTTTGAAGTAAATGCCGCCCAAGAGCTATCCTTCTGAATTACAGAAGAAATGATTTCGTAAGTCTGAGAGAAATTGTTGTTAAGATGTATATGTTTGAATCTCTCTGAGACACCTCTCCAGCCATCAACTTTCTGCTTAGGGAGCTTGTCAATATAATTTGCAATTTCTTTGTGCGAAATCAGCATAAGGTGAAGCTGAACAGACGCACTTCGATTACATTTCTCAGCAAAGTCTTGAAGCATTTTGGTATCGCTCACAGATGCCTCCGTAATATTGGCTTCAAGGTACTTGCTAAATTCATCATAGACAACATATATTCCAGTGAACCCTTTTGCTTTAAGTTCCTTTGCCACACTTTCGTATAGTTCAACAACATCAAAGCCAAGGAACGGATTGAATACGCTTCCCGATGTAAGTGTGGGGAAAATCCGTTCAAACTGCTCATATGCGCCAATATCGAAGTTTTCAATGGCTGTAATAAAATCATTTACAGGTACATCTATACTCTTCTGAAACTGAACATAGGTCTCTGGAAATTCGCTTTTCCACCTTTCAATGACAGAGACAACCGCCCTGTAATTTGTTTCGGGCATAATATCCAAGAGGTCATTATCGGAAAGGGTTCTTTGCAGAGCCAGCATGAAGGCTTGGGATAAGCTCGTATTACTTCCAGTTATAACAACCGGAAGGATTCGGTTTTTCCCTTCATAATAGTTTTCCACCAACTGCTGGAGCTTGGGGTTTTCGGCAATCTTCGGCAATGTCTTTTCAAAAAGTGAAAGGTCTTTTTTCAAAAGTACAGACAGAATCATCAGCATGATGTGTGATTTGCCTTTGCCGTAAGCGCCTATCAGTATACGAGAACGCTCGGTCGAAGAATCACTTGTGCTCATTAGAATTTCTTCAAGGAGAGCTAACGCTGATTTTGTTGGTATGAAGTTTTTAAGTTTATTGTCGTTGTTTAGGTCGTAACCAATATTAACCGAATACTGGAAGCCCGAAGCAACCGAAATCATCTTGCTCATCGTTACATCTCCCATCATTGATTGTTAATGCTGTTGTAATAAGCATCAACGCAATCTTGGAAGTCCAAATCATCCAAAATGCGAATCACATCCAAACCGGCTGTGCGGTTTATCTTGATTTTGTTCAGCCTTTCAATTTGATACAGAACATCCAGCATTGTAATAGCATCAAGATTAAAGACTCTGCCAATGTTGCACGGAGCTGTTAGAAGCTCATTCAAACTGATTTCTTTCGCTCCGTTCGCCTGGTCAACAATTACAGCTAATGCAACCCAAGGATTTATGGAATTAGCTGTAGGAATTGCTTTCCTATAGGTCTTTTTTTCTTTGCTCAAAATATCAATCAAACCCAACTCCCCGAAAGGACAATCAATATTGCTTTCGGGAGCTACCCTGTTAGGATTTGTTTTATATCTCGGAAGGTAAGTGTTGACAATGCAAGAAAAATCATCATTCAAGGAGCGAATTGCAACGGCGTCCTCACCTTCCTCCATCTTTATCCATCTCAGAATGGAATCCACAAAATCATCACGGGAAAACTCGGTCATATTAAAGACATTAAAGAAGTAATACCAAGCGGTTGCTTCTTCTTTGTTGGAAGCGAGCCTATACTGGAGTAGATATAGAGTACCAAGCTCCTCAATATAACGGTCATGCTCAAATATACTGTCACCGAGCTTTGTGAAGGATTGACTTCTTTTGCCGCTGTTCGGTTCTACAGTAAGTCCGACAGCCTGCAGCCAATATCTCAATGCTTTTACCATGTTTGCCCCGATACCCAGAACATCCATAGGATTCTCGTCTTTGGCAACAAAGACATCGCTCTTGATACAGACATACTTCATGCCCTTGCTCAGCCAACCTTTTCTTATAAAAAATGTATCATGGGCACGAAACTTCATTGCCATAACAAAATCCTCCAATACTACTTTGTTCTCAAATACTTGTCCATCATACAACCACCATCAAGGTATTTGGCGGTCATGCAGGTCTTACAATGCACACACTTTTCGGGGTCAATATAATAGCCACAACTATCTATAGTAATAGCTCCCACCCTGCATAGTGATTCGCACTTTAGGCACTTTCTGCAAGCATTGAATTTTCGGATTTGATAACCAACCATTCTCTGTAAATCATCGTGGTCGGCTACATTCATTGTCCTAACCTTAACTGCATAATCGTACCCATCTTGGTTAAAAGGCTGCAAGGAAAGAATAGGGACATTCGTTCTGCTATCCAGGACAATAACTTCATGGAGAAGTTTTTTGCCGAGTTCTGGAGCCACTCTGCCAAAGGGAACAAACATCCCAACTAACTCATCATCAAAAGGTCTTACCAAACGATAAATTTTTGCGTGGTCTTCTGCTGTGCAGTTAGTAAAACGAATTTTAACATCACTTGCTGACGGAAGCCCATTACCTCCTTGCCGAGCTTTCCATTTACCGGAGTCTACATAGACCTCTGGATCTGGCTTTCCAATCTTCTTGGCAAATCCAACTAAAAAGTCATGCCATTTTTTTGAGCGTTCGGGCATATATATCCGTGACAAAAACTGTGCACGCTGATTATTGTTCGGGCAGCACCAACATCCCACACGGTCATAACCCAACCTATACGCATCATTAAAGTCAATTTTTTCTCCGAGAATATACAGCCATATATCTATGTCTTGCCAAAAGAAGATAGGAGATGCAACGGTTTGCTGCTGAATTTTTACTGCATCAGCGCTATCCTCAATTCGGTTATATTTACTTCGGCTTACAGATTCGGACTTTCTAATGCCATAGAATGTCAATATCTGCTGGCTGCGATACAAACTGTTGATTACACGGGTAATAGGTCCAGTTTTGAACATTGAACAGCACCAACGCATCATTCGTGCCGGTGGTCCTATATCATCGCAGACCTCATAAAAATCTTGTTCGTCGTTTTTTGCAACTTGAAAAATCGTATCGGGGTGTGTCTCCCTAAAACGAGCAGCATACTCTGTTGTACTTGGAAACTCCAAAGTGGTATCACCGAATATGTGCACCAAAGAGGGATTGCTCAACGCTTTAACTGCCAAATCCGCTGTTACAGTAGAATCCTTCCCGCCAGAAAAGGAAACAACGATATTTTCTTCGTTGAATTTCTTCGCCGCTTCTTGGATAAAGTTATGTGCTTCATCCTTAAGATAATTCAGCCTATCTCTATTAGCTTCAATGAAGGTTTCAATATGAGCATCAAAGGCAGCATAACTATTAGCCTCACTGTAATAGTGAAGCTGTGCAGCAATATCATCAGCATTTTGGGTTTGATATGTACTGTTTGAAACAGCGATTGAATGCCCGTCAACATAATATCTGTTGTTCGCCGCCCATACAGACTTATCTACCCATTCAAAAGGCTTTTTATCAAGGAGAAGTTCAACAAGCAACCGTTCTTCCGGAAATACAGGTCGAAGGTCTGCAGAGAGATATTTTGTTTCTCTTTTGCATATGGGACAGGCTCCCTTGTCTGCCTGTGTCAAAGTTTGAATAATGGGAGTATGGCAATGCTTGCACCAATATATTTCTACGGGTATATCTTCAGATGTTATCCCTCCACAAACAGGGCATTTTTTAGCATTTGTTTCTATATTGCATTTTTTACACCACACAGCTTCGTCCTCCTTCCCAGATAATTATTTTTATATAATAATTGTAGCATTGTTGATGTCCAATAAAACGGACTTATGCCTTCTCGACACGAACCGCCTCACATATATCTCCAATGTCGCAATCTAAATACTCACAAATGCGTAAAAGCACGGAAAGAGCAACATCTTCGCCTTTGTTGAGTTTGCTCATTGTCCCTGTGGCAAGGCTCAAATCCTTTCTCAACTGCGGCTTCGTAATGTCTCTCTCAATGAGAAGCATCCAGAGCTTTTTATAACTGATTTTCATGTAATCACCTCATACTAAGCCAAGCTGCAATACAACATTTTATATTATACCATAAAGCCTTGCATTTTTCAATAAAACGCTCTAAAAATTAAAGAAAAAATTGCAACTTCTTGAAGTGTCAGACCGTCTCTACTTGTTTTGCGCCTTGCTATACCGTTATTTAAGCTGGCTGGCTTGTATCATTATCAGAAATTGGTTCTTTAATAAAGCTCACAATATCACCTGCATCGCAGTCCAGCACCTCCGCAATCTTCATCAGCACCGATAAAGCGACCTCCTGGTTCTTTCGCAGCTTCGTAAATGTAGCGGGAGCAATACCGGCAAGCTTACGAAGCTCAACGTTCGTCATTTCTCGTTCCGCAAGCATAACCCATAGTTTTTTGTAACTCACTTTCAATTCAAACACCTCACATACAGAGATTTTTTTGTCTGTTTCTTTATTATATCACGAAGAACGAGGTTGCACAACAAATAGCGGATAAATTATCAAAATTACTGCTGCTTATTTAATTGTTTTTTCGTTTTCTTGAATTAAAATCGTGATATAATAATATGCGAGGCGTTTTCGGTGTGTGGAGTTATCCATAATCGTCTCGCAGTATGCAAGAAATAAACGCTTTTATCACAGCTAACGCCACGTTGCAACAACTTATTTACGCTAAAATCGTATTAAAATCGCAGATAGCGTAAAATTCTGTAATATCCTGTCGAATTAAGCGTAAGCCATTGGGATGGTGAAGCCGCCTTTTCGCCTACAATATATAGTGGATAGGTGGTGAGGCAATGGACGCTAAGTTTATTCGAGATAGGATTACGCAGTTGCGGATGCAAAAGAGTGTATCCGAGTACAAAATGAGTTATGACCTTGGGCATAGCCGAAGTTACATATACAATATTTCTTCCGGTAAATCTTTGCCTCCTATGGCAGAGTTCCTTGAAATCTGTGATTACCTTGGAGTAACCCCAAGCGACTTTTTTAACGATTCAACTAAAAACCCTATCTTGGTACAGTCCGCCATTGAAGAAATTAAAAAGCTCGACGATGATGATTTGATGCTCGTAATCGGAAATCTCCGTCGGCTCAACAAAAACAAGTAGCCATCTTCTTTGCCGATTGCTTACCGACAAGAAGACCGTAGAGCAATCGGCAATACAAGCTGATGTTTTGCGGTCTTTTTTCGTTTCACGGTTCAGATAGGAGGTAAATCTATATGGTCAAGTTTTTATCCGCTTTATTCAAACGTCCAGCAGTCAAAGGACTTGAACAGTACGATGACGATTATGTTTCGTATTGTATTGAACAGGAGCAAACCGTTTCCGAGTTGGAGTCAGCATTGCACACAAGTGACAATCCAAACGATATTGCTATACAGACCTTGAAAACAGTCTGCACATTTTATGATGCCGATTGGGCAGGTCTCCTTGAACTGGATTTGGAATTGGGAGTTACTACAACCGGCTGGCAGTATCACGCCGAATCCAAGCCAGTCATGCCCCATAAAATGCAGGAGTTTGAAAACATCTATCCGATGAAGACCTGGCTGAACGCCCTCAAAAGCGGCGAACCAATCATCATTCTGGATTTGCCCTCTATAGCAAAAGCGCTGCCGCAGGAATATCAAACATATAAGCGCATGGGGATACACTCACTTATTGCTGTGCCTTTCGAACCGAATCCCTTGGGCTTTCTTGTGCTCAAAAATCCGGCACGATACAGAACCCATACAAGTGCTGTAAGCATTTTTGCCTATGTGCTCCACCGTGCAATCGCTCAACGAAACGCTATTGAGCGAGCCAAAATGGTTCTCACTCCGAAAGAAATCAAAAATGACAATGATGTAATCATCAACTTTTTCGGTTATATGGAAATCACCACGAAAGATGGTGTCTGGAGAGAACAAGACTTCAATTCTCCAAAGTGCAGCCGAGCTATCGCCTACATCATCCTGCAAGGAGCTTCTGCCCACTCCGCATTTGCAATAGCCGATGCTCTGTATCCCGAAGATACGATTGATGTCGAAACCATCAACAAGAATATTCGGGGTTACATTTACCGTTTCAGAAAATCATTCGAGTTAATTTCCAAACACAATCTGATTGAATACACATCTCACGGCTATAAGGTGAATCCTGCCCTCAATATCAAAACCGACCTTCAGCAATTTGACGACCTTTGGGAACAGGCTCAGCAGGTGATTCCGCTCACATATAAGGTCTATATGCTAAAACGGGCAATCAAGCTCTACAAAGGCTCCGTGTTTGAGACCGCCTGCGACGACCATTGGCTTGTCGGAATTGCTACGGCGTATAAGCTGAAATATATCAGCATAGTCAATGAGCTGCTGTCCATCATGGCAGAGTTTAATGACTACGACGGCATTCACCATTTTGCATTGAAGGCAATCAAAATGGTCCCCGAAAACATAAAGGCACAGTACTGGCTCATTTACTCCATGTATCATTCCGGGGCTGCCGCAATCGCCGAAAAAGAAATCGGACAGGCTAAACTCCGCTTGACCGAGGACGAATTTACTACTCTGAAAAAGTATATTCTAAACGACCCCACGTTCCCGAACAGCCGTCTTTTGGATGAATCATGACTTGAATAACGGGAAACTGTCGCTCATCCAATCATTATACGACACCGGTTTGCAGCGAATGACTTTCATTTGACGGTAAGCAGCGCAAACCGACTGCCATAGAACTCGCATAAAATTTTGAAATCACCCTCGTAAATTAGGCTTTATGAGCGAAAGCTCAAAACTGATTTACGGGGGTTTTATTTTGAACCGAACATTCCTTAACAGGGGTGCTTTTGCAAAACGCAGAAGCACCCCTTATTTTTTTGCCCTCCGCTGCAGGGTACACGCTCCTCGTGGTCCTCCGAACTGAAATTTGACCTTATCAAAATCAAATTTCAAAAACTCGGAGGAATCACAAATGGTAAATAAAAACAGCATTTATTCACTCAACAAGAAGAACCCGGATGCAATCGTCTATCCCTCCGCATCCGGTAAGCCTGTGTTCGTCACTCGTGAGGATTTCCCAAGCGAGGAAGATTTTCTTGCATTCAAGAAATGGTCGGATGAGGACTTTCACGAAGAAGAAAAACTCGACCATCGGGAAGCCAACCACATCGTTTCAGCCGACACCATTTCCGATGCGGCTCTCGCCACTCCTGCCGTTGATGTCATTGTGGAGCGGCAGCGTGAACGGGATGAAAACCGCAAAAAGGCATCCGATATGGTCGTCAAGCTTAAAGACAAGCTGACGGAAACGCAGTTTCGCAGACTCTGGATGTATGAAGCCGAAGGAAAGACTTTAGCCCAAATTGCGGAGCACGACGGCGTGGCAATTCTAAGCGTTTACGAGAGCATCGAGAGCGCAAAGAAAAAAATTTCTAAGAAATTTCCGAAAACACCCTAAAAAACAGCCCCCAAAACGGCGTTAGGTGAAGGGACATAAATCTGAAGCTCCTTTCTCCGTGTCGGACGGTAACAGTTTAACTCCGGATGATACGAAGGCTCCTTGACAATTTCATAGCTTTATTAGGTAACGAACTCTTTTGTAAGAGCCGAGCCGGAGGGTACGCCAAGACCGCCGAAAGGTGCGAGCGAGAAATATCAGCTCCGGAAAAGTCGGGCAGCTCCCGATTGGCGAGGAGGACAAAAGAGGTGCTACTCCCCACCAGGGATGGTCCGAGCGAGATAACAACCGTCGCAGGCTATCCGGTGAGAGGTCGTGTAAGTTAATCACGGGCGTGAAAGCGAGTGCCGACAGCGTAAGGCAGCCGAGATGAAGTGTTAAGCATTAACCAAACAAATCATGGATGGCGTACTATGTGCATCTTCCATATTTGATATGCGGGGCGAGCTGCAAATTGCGGTTCGCCCTTTACATATCCGCAAGGAGTGTAGAAAGGATGCTTCTATATGAAAGACAAAAGAGTTTATCGCCGTGGTGATATTTACCTTGTTGACCTGGGTTCTCACTATGGCTCGGAGCAAGGGGGCTGTCGCCCCGTTCTGCTAATCCAGAACAATGTGGGCAATTATTACGGTCCCACCTTGATTGTCGCTCCAATCACCTCACGCTTTGCCAAAAAAGCGAATCAACCTACACATTTTGCTCTTGTGGGAGTGGACAATCTCACAAATCCTTCGATGGTACTTGCCGAGCAGATACTTACCATAGACAAGTCGAGGGTAATCAAATACTTAGGAAAGGTTTCCGATGAGCAGATGAAACGCATCGACGAAGCGATTATGGTCAGCCTTGGACTGAGTAAATAGTCTCGGTTTCATAGAATAAAGAGGAAACTTTTGGCTAATAATAAGTATCGAAAGGCGGTGCAAGCATGATAGAAAAAACGCAGACCCATAATGATTTGCTCGCTTCTTTGGTTGATATTCGTGATGTACGGATTGACCGAACTCTCCCGATGGAGGAACGAGTGAAGTCTTATGTGGAGCAGGTCAAGAACCCCTATATGTTCAAAGTCGGAAACACGATTGTCCGTGTTTCATACGCCGACACCAACAGAACGATGAACGACAATTTCGTGAACATGATTGCGGCGATGTGATGGAAAACATTACATCGCTGTATTCATCCCGACAAACTGGATTTTCGCATCCGAGTATAGTACAATAATGACGGACAAAAAATCAGCGGAACTCCGTTTGTTTGATGGGCTTGACCCCAAATAAAAGGAGTGGCGTTACTATGCTAAAATTAAATGATAAGACTTATCATGCCGCCATCTACCTAAGATTATCACAGGAAGATGGCGACATTTCTGTTTCCGACAAGAACGAAAGTAACAGTATCTCAACGCAGCGTGATTTGATACAAGCCTTTCTTCGGAAACAGGCGGACATACTCTACGAAGCAGAGTTTTGCGATGACGGTTATACCGGAACTAATTTTGACAGACCGGGCTTTACCGATATGATGAAAGCCGTTCGGGAAAAGCGTGTGGACTGTATCATTGTGAAAGACCTTTCCCGTTTCGGTCGTGACTATATTGAATCAGGTAAATACATTCAAAAGATTTTCCCGATGCTTGGCGTCCGCTTCATAGCCATCAATGACGGCTACGATTCAGCCGATACCGAAAACCAAAGCAATGATTTCGTTCTTCCTTTCAAGAACTTAATCAACGATTCCTACTGTCGGGACATATCCATCAAGTCTCGCTCCAATCTGGAAGTAAAACGGCGGAATGGAGAGTTTGTGGGTAACTTCGCAGTATTCGGATATATGCGTTCTCCCGATGATAAGCACAAACTCATCGTGGACGAAGAAGCTGCCGTAGTCGTGCGTAACATTTTCAACTGGAAGCAGGAAGGCTGGAACGCACAGCAGATTGCGAATCACTTGAACAAGCTCCACTTTCCGTCTCCGATGGAATATAAGAGAAAATGCGGTCATAACTACCGCACGAGCTTCAAAACAAAAACCGTCGCCCTATGGAGCGCCGTTGCCGTTCTCCGCATCTTAAAGAATCCTGTTTACACAGGCGTTTTGGAGCAAGGTAAGACAACGACTCCGAACTATAAGGTGAAGACGAGAATTGTCAAAGACGAATCCAAATGGGCAAGAGTTGAAAATGCACATGAAGCAATTATTACCCCTGCTCAGTTTGAGCTTATTCAAACCGTCCTTGGCATAGATACCTGCAGAGCAGAAGGTCAGGACGAAATCTATCCGTTCTCCGGTATGATTTATTGTGCCGATTGCCAAAGCCCTATGATTCATCGGACTGCTACAGCGGGCGGCAAGAAGTATCAATACTATATGTGTTCCGGCAACAAGCGGGACAAAGATAGCTGCACGACCCATAACATCAAGTGTGAACTGGTTGAAAAAGTTGTTCTCGCTACGGTACAGGCTCACATCAGTATGGCAATCGACATCGATAATGCCATGAAACGTGTGGAAGCCCTTGATTGGGAAAAGCGAGAGATTCACAAAATTGACGCTCAAATATCCGCTATGGAGCTTGACGTGGAAAAGTTCAACAATATCAAAATGGAGCTTTACGAAGATTTGAAAAGCGATTTGATTACCAAGGAGGAATATCACTCTTTCAAAAATGACTATGACATTCGTATTCAGTCTATCCGACAGCAGATTGCAGGTCTCGTAAGCCAGCGAAATGCCGTTGAGGGCGGATTGACAAGCGTCCAGGGGTGGTTCGCACAGTTCCGTAAATACGAGAACATCGAAAAGCTTACCCGCTTGACAATCGTCAGCTTGATTGAGCGTGTCGAAATCAACGAAAACAAGGACATTCATGTGAAGTTCAGACACACCGACCAATTTACCGCAGCTCTTGAATATTTGCAGATGCAAAGAACGCCGCAAGGCGAAATTATTCTGATGAAGGAGGCTGGCTGGAATGGCAAGAACATCCCACAAACAGCAAAACCCGTCGCTCAGTCAGTCGTACTCTGAGCAGACAGCATTATATAACGTAGCGATTTACGCTCGTCTGTCAGTCGAAGATAACGGAAAGAACTCCGATTCTATCGAAAGTCAGATTTCCTATTTGGAGGACTATATCGCAAAAGACCCGACCATGCGAAAAGCTGCTGTTTTCATCGACAACGGTTTTACCGGCACGAACTTCATGCGACCGGAATTTCAGCGCATGATAGACACGGCTCGCCTCGGAAAAATCAACTGCGTGGTCGTAAAAGACCTCTCACGTCTCGGCAGAAACTATGTGGAGACCGGCGAATTTTTGGAAAAGGTCTGTCCGTTTATCGGTTTGCGATTCATCGCCGTAAACGACAACTACGATTCCGAAGCGCTTACGAGCAACTCCGGTTTGGCGGCTTCGCTCTCCAATATCATCAACGATTTCTATGCAAAAGACATTTCTCGAAAGGTCTTTTCCGCATTAAGAACCAAAATGGAGAATGGCGAGTATATCGGTGCTTGGGAAAAGTACGGCTATCTAAAAGACCCCGACAATAAGAACCGACTTATTGTGAACCCCGAAACCGCTCCTGTCGTTCAGCAGATTTTTCTGTGGCGCAGCGAGGGTATGAGCTATATGGGTATCAACCGAAAGCTCAACGAAATGGATATACCGTCTCCCGGACAGTACAAAGCCGACCGTGGCATCGTAACCAACAACAATCAGAAGGACCGCAAAATTCTCTGGAACAAGCACATTGTTACCGATATTCTGAAGGACATTACCTATATCGGACACATGGCACAGCGAAAGACGACACAATGCCTACACAAAGGTATTTCTTACAGCCGTGTGAATGAGGAAGATTGGGTTGTCGCTTACAACACGCACGAACCTATCATCGAGCAAGAGCTTTTTGATAAAGTACAGGAAATCAATCATGTTGCAGCCGAGAAAGCCAAAGCGAACAGCGGTAAATACGACTATCTGCCGAAAGAAAAGAACATCTACGGCGCAAAGCTCATCTGTGCCGATTGCGGTGCGAGAATGAAGCTGCATCGTTCTTTCAGCACAAAGAAAGACAAGGTGTATTTCACCTTTAACTGTCCAACCTACGGAGAACACGGCAAAATGGGCTGCTCCAGCAGGGTAAAAAGAAAAGCCGAGCTGGATGAGGCGGTATTTCAATCCATCCGTGCTCAAATGAATGTGTTCATGGATACCGCCCATATCATCAAGTCACTGCTTGTGCAAAAGCAGGCTGTCAACAAAGGTGCTGCAAAGAAGAAATCAAAATCATCCTTAAGTGCAAAGATAAAGCGCCTCCGTTCCGCTATTTCTACTCTGTATGTGGACTTGAAAGACGGTTTACTGAACGATGAAGAATATCGGATGCAAAAGGAAAAGTATCAGGCTCAGCTTGCAGAGCTTGAACATACTTTGGGCGAGCTGAATCAAGACGAAACAGACACGGAAGCAATGCTCATCGGCACAAAACGCTGGGCGGCGATTGTCGAAGAATACTCCGGTGCGACCGAGCTGTCCGAGGGTATGCTTTCTGCCTGTGTGGAGCTGATAAAGGTTCACGCAGACGGTTCGCTTGAAATCACGTTCAATTATATGCAGGAGTTCAAAGAACTTCTGGAAACGACAGAGCGCTTGAAGAAGGAGGTGGCATGATGCCGAAAGCAGTAGCATTATATTTACGGCTTTCCCAGGAAGACGTAGACCTTCGGCGTAATGCCGCCAAGGACGAGAGCAACAGTATATCGGCTCAACGCAGCCTTATCACGAGGCACCTCGATGAAGCTCCCGAACTTTGCAACCTCCCTCGTATGGAGTTCTGCGATGACGGCTTCTCCGGTACGAACTTCACCCGTCCCGATTTTCAGCGCATGATTGAGTTGGCAAAGCAAGGCGAAATCGCCTGCATCATCGTGAAGGATTTGTCCCGTTTCGGTCGTGATTATCTTGAAGTGGGCGATTATTTGGAGCACATTTTTCCATTCCTCGGCATCCGCTTCATTTCCGTCAACGACCACTACGACAGCTCCAACCACGACGGAAAAACCGTAGGTATGGACATTACCTTTCGCAACTTAGTCTACGATTACTACAGCAAAGACCTTTCCTCTAAAGTCAAGACTGCGATGCGTTCCAAGCAGGAAAAGGGTGAGTTCATTACCTGTTTTACCTACGGCTATAAACCATCGCCGGAGAACAAGCACAAGATGATTATTGATGAGCCTGCGGCAGAGATTGTCCGTGAGATTTTCGATGCGGTGATTGCAGGCAAGACAACAAGTGAGATTGCCGCAAATCTTAATGCAAGGGACATCCCTACACCCCAAGAGCACAAGGGCGTTCGTCGCAAGGAGAATACGGAACCTCAATGGACGCATCCTCGTATCGTTTATATGATTCGCAACATCAAATACACAGGCGTGATGACCAACCATACAAGGGAGAGCCGCTTCATCCGTGATAAGAACCAACGGCGTGTTCCAATGAGCGAGTGGATTATCCACCCCGACGCACACGAAGCAATCATTCCTCGTGAGAAATGGGAGCAGGCAAACGAAATGCTCCGAAAACCAAAGAAAGTAACCAAGGCGGTTCTTGACCAGCCTGACAGAGTTTATTATTGTGCTCATTGCGGCAGAAAGCTCCGCAAGACCTACGGCTCAGACCAGTATTATTCCTGTGCGTCTGCCAAGTATCAACACGACAGCGAGTGTTCCGGTATTCGGCTTAAAAGAAGTGAGATGGAAGAAATTCTCGTTGAAGCGTTGAGAGCGCAAATCAATTTTGTTAAACAGACACAGCAGACCGTAAAGAAAAGAGAACCATCTCCAAGCATGGAGCTATACCGAACCATTACACAGGCTGAAAAAGAGCTGACACAACTCCAAAGCAAAAAGATGGAACGCTATGAAGCGTATCGCTCCGGTGAAATCAGCCGTGAGGATTTCATCAAGGTCAAAGACCAAATCACCTCGCAGGTGGAGGCATTGACTGCAAAAAAAGAACAGCTTGAAAAAGACTACCAAGCGCAGCTTCAAGCCAAACAACGTAAGGCTGAAACAAAGGGTGATGTCGCCCAAGCTGAAAAGGTTCTTGCCGACTTCGATGCAGGTCTCAGAGAGCATCTGTATGAAGCAATCGACCGAGTTATTGTTACAAGCAACGAGCAAATAGAAATCAAATGGGTATTCGCAGATGTCTTCGCTCAGAAGGGAGAAATCTGCTGATTTTGGGTAAAAAACAGCTTTTGTTCCTATAATGACACATTCCCTCCCCCTAAATTGGGGGATTTTGTAAAATTTCAAAGAAGCAAAAAAAGCCGAAAAACCGCATAAATACTGGTTTTTTGGCGGGTTCAAAATTTTTTTGCTTCTCTCTTGACACGAGGAGACGATTTGGGTAGAGTCGTAACCAAGGGGTCAGTGCGCCCGTTCGCACCCGCGAGGTGGAATAGACCCCCATTATTTCGAGTTAGAGTCGCTGATATGATGCGGCTCATTTTTCGTTTTCGGCGGGCTTCTTGATATACTTGCCGTTCTTGATTCTCGCGTCCGCTGGCTTCTCTGCGTCCTCTGGAATCCCCCAGACTGTGCCAATACGGATAGCGCCGGGGACGCGCCCCTCACCGCACAAAATCTGAATACGGCGGGTGGAGATACCCCAGCGTTCGGCGGTTTGCGTGATAGATAAATATTTCATGGGCAGTACTCCTGTTGCAGTTCAGTTCTGCGTCTGCTTATAAAATCACAGTATAATTATAATCGTCAAAGCGAATAAAAGCAAGGGCTTTTCGGAAAAGTTCAGGAAGTATTTTCAATTCGGAAATTAAGGGCTTGGGGATTCCCCAAAAATCAAAATGGGCGTATCGGCTGCAAAGCTGAACCGCTCATTTTTCCGGTGTGTACGGACACCGGATGTGCTTGCTACTCTCTCAAATCTCATATCCGCAGATACAATGCGCTCCCGCTTTCGCAAAAGCGGGAGCGCATATTTTTTGAAAATTTTCTGTTTCGATACCTGCGTTTCGACGAAGAAATGTCCGTTGTAAAGTGAGGGGCAACGAATCGCCAATGCCCTCGTCTTCAAAATTTTCTTTTCGCCACTACCAAGTTTTTGAGAAAAAATGTCCGTTGTATTGTGAAAGGAGTGTTTTATCATGCCGGATCGCACGCGACCCATCCGCAAGGAAATCTGCGTGAACAAACAGGAGCTGAATCTCATCCAGCACAAAATGCGCCAGCTGGGGACGCACAACTTCGGCGCATACGCCCGGAAAATGCTGATTGACGGGTACATCATCAAGGTCGATTACACAGAGCAGAAAAAGTTAGCTGCCGCCGTCAGCCGCGTCGCCTCGAACATCAATCAGATTTGCCGCCGCATCAACAGCACTGGGCGTTTTTACGATGCCGACGTTACCGAGCTGAAAGAGCGAATGGCTGACGTATGGGAACTGTTGAAAGTGCAGCAGAGAAACGAATTGTAATTCGGGAAAGGAGTACAGATATGCCGCGCATGAGCAAATCAAAAAAGCTGGAATGGTCGTTCTTCCTGAATGACCGGGGACGCAAGGCGTACAACACGCTCTGCCGTCACTGCGTCCACGATTGCAAGCAGAGCTTTCGGACGGTTGTCGTTATTTGCCCGCATTATCAGTCGAAACGCTCTAAGGCGGGGCGCACCGCCTCGCTTCCGAGGGGACCAACGGACAAGCCGCCATAGTAGCCGTATCACACCAGACCAGAGAGGATGTGATGAAAAATCTATTTCAAACTGAATACCGCATTGCCGCCGTTTATTCCCTTGCCGCGCTTCATGCTGGCGGGCGAATATTCCATCAACGCCAAGCTGCTATATGGGCTTCTGCTCAACCGCACCATGCTTTCCCAGAAAAGCGGTTGGGTGTCCGAGGACGGAAATGTGTATGTGATCTACACAATCAAGCAGATGGCGAACGATCTTGACCGGAGTGAGCGGACAGTCAAGACCGCCCTGCGGGAGCTGGAAAATGCCGGATTGATTACCCGCATCCGTCAGGGATGGAATCAGGCGAACCGCATCTTTCTGCAAATTCCAGACAGGGTGCAGCTTTCTTCCCGTCCAGAGGGCAATATCTGCCCAATGGACGTGCAGGATTCTTCCCCTTGCATGGGGCAGAAATTGCCCACAAGTAATACTGATACAGAATATAAAGAGCATAGTAAGACCGAAAGAGTAGAGAGTACGCGCCGCCGATATGGAGAGTTTCAAAATGTTTTCCTGTCAGGAGAGGAATGTACCCAGCTGGAAACTGCTTATCCCGGCAAAGCTACCGAATACATTGAGCGGCTGTCCCGGTATATGGCTTCCAATGACAGGCACTATGCCAATCATTACGCCACCATCAAGAAGTGGTTGGACGAGGACAGCAAGGGCAGGAGCGCGAAAAACTACACCTACGACGATAACGAGGGAGAGTGTCTATGAATGCGATTTTTACGAAAATGGTTGATGCCGTTGAAGCGGCTAATGCCGCACCTGACGATTACATCAATCCTGCCGATGGGCTGAAATACTGCGGCAAGTGCCACACGCCGAAAGAAGCCTTTTATCCCGCAGAACTTCAGGCACAGGGCTTTACCAAGCACCCGGTTATGTGCAAGTGCGCTGCCGAACGCCGAGAACGGGAAGAAGCGGAGCACCGGGAATACGAGCGAATGTCCTATGTGACAATGCTCCGCAGCGAAGCGTTCCGTGATATGCCCGCCTCTGGCTGGCGGTTTGAGTCAGCCGCAGTTACAACACCCCAGCTTGAAAAGGCGAGGGGCTACGCGCAGAACTGGGACGAGTTCAAAAAAGCGGGTATCGGGCTGCTCCTGTTTGGGGATGTCGGCACCGGCAAAACCTATGCCGCTGGCTGCATTGCCAACGCTCTGATTGACCGTTTGGAGTCTGTCCTCTTTGTGGGAATGTCCGATGTGGTCAACCGTATGCAGGGTAATTTCGGCACGGACCGTGACCACTACATGAAATCGCTTATGCGCCCCGACCTCCTCATTCTGGATGATTTGGGGGCAGAGCGTAACACCAGTTTCGGCAAGGAGCGGGTGTTCGATGTGGTTGACAAACGGCTGCTGACCGGCAAGCCCATGATCGTCACCACGAATATCCCGCTTTCCGTTATGAAGCAAGCTGCCGATTTGGATGACCGCCGCATTTTTGACCGCATCTTGGAAGTCTGCGTCCCGATCATGTTCGATGGAGACAGCTTCCGCAAAAGCACAGCTGCCGACAATCTGAAAACGGTGGCTCGTCTGTTCGGCTGATAAACCCAAGAAAGGAGCTTTTACATGGAGAATTGCATCGGCACCGTTCCGATCCATCTGAAAATGACACTGACCACCAAGGAGGCGGCAGAATACAGTAATATTGGCATCAACAAGATTGACAGTATGCTGAGAACGCCCAACTGTCCGTTCGTGCTTTTCGTCGGCACAAAGAAGCTGGTCAAGCGAAAGGAGTTTGAACAATTCATCAGTGAGAAACTGGTGATATAAGAGGTTCCGAAAAATTTACAAATAGGCGGAGAGTTTTTTCACGCAACGGCTTGAGAAAAAGGATGTTATATGCTATAATTTATTTGTAGTAGTGCGTCCTTTTTCGCAAGCGCAGAAAGGATACAATCTATGGGTAAGAATCTAAAAGGCAAAGAATGTGGTAAGGGTATCTGCCAGAGAAAGGACGGTTTATATTACGCACGGTTCGTAGATAAAACAGGAAAGCGGCATGAGAAGTATCTTCCGACGCTCCCCGAAGCTCGCAACTGGATTGAAGAATCAAAATACGCCGATGCGCACGAGGATGTTTTCGTAGCCACCGATACGACGGTGGATCAATGGTTTGACTTCTGGATTGAGAATATTGTGGGTGATTTAGCCCCTAATACGCTCCGCAATTATCGGGAGCGATATGTTCACAATATTCAGCCCGTTATGGGCAAAATGATGATTGCCAACGTCAAGCCGATGCACTGCAAAAAGGTGTTCATACAGATGGATGCTGACTATGCGGGTTCCACCATCCGTCAAGCCTATATCACAATGGGTACGATGTTCAAGGCTGCGAAGATGAATGACCTGATTGCCAAGCACCCAATGGACGGTGTGCGGTTTACAAAGCCGGTTCGTGCGACAGACGATATTAAGTTCCTCACCCGTGATGAGCAGCGTGTGTTTCTTGAAACAGCGAAACGCTCCCGCAACTATAATCAATACGCGCTGATCCTTGAAACCGGCTTGCGTACCGGTGAGATGATCGGGTTGACGTGGGATGCGATTGACTTTGAAAAGCGCACGCTCACGGTCAACAAAACGTTGGTTCCTTTGCTTATGCCGATGATATCATCAATGCACCGCTTACGGATAATGACTATTATATTGTGGATGAAACGGTTCCGTTTTATGAGATGCTGATCCATGGCTATATTGATTATTCCGGCAGTGCCATTAACTTAAGCGATACCTATGACCGGAGTGATATGGTACTTCAGCTGGTGGAAACAGGAGCAAGTCCGCATTTCATGTTCACCTATAAGGATGCCAATGAAATGAAGAACACGGCTGTGAACCGGTTCTATGCAACTACTTACGAGAACTGGAAGGACGATGCCATTTCCATTTATAACGAGGTGAATGAGGCTCTGGCACCTGTGAGCGGGGCAGCCATTGTGGATCATCAGATCCTGGGTGATGGGGTAAGAGCCGTAACCTACAGCAACGGCGTAACGATTACGATTAATAAGAGCAACAAAGAAGTCAGTGTGAACGGCGTTAAGATACCGGCGAAAAGCTATGTGACAGGAGGGCGGAATAATGAATAAGAAAAGAAAAAAGTTATCCCTCATCACAAAGCGGAGCATTAACGGTTACCTGTTCATCCTGCCGTGGCTCATTGGATTCATCTGCTTCTATGCAAGAAGCCTGTTTATGTCAATCCAGTTTTCTTTATCGGAGCTTACGGTAAATCCCGGTGGTGGATACACCTTAAAGTTTGTCGGACTGCAGAATTTTATTTATGCGTTCCGTGTACATGGTACTTTTAAGCAGGTGCTCACCACCTCCGTGGGAAACATGCTGATTGACGTACCGCTGATTACCTTTTTCAGC
>OGWY01000253.1_pt1 | contig 43884 bp, 26 predicted proteins | sample 1576121 | NCBI WGS metagenome assembly OGWY01 (sample SAMEA3541543, study PRJEB24748) | human gut metagenome | biome: human gut; feature: human-associated habitat; material: faeces | place: China | collected 2012 | reverse complement strand
GAGGCATTGGGACGTGTCACCACTTCACAGAATTATCGCGTGAACCTGACCGGGGGCGGAAAAGAACTGAAATATAATTTTTCATACAGTTACTTCAAGGACTTAGGCGCAATGGTTTACAGTGGCAGTGACAAGCATAATGTTTCTTTGAGCGTATCACACAATCCCAATAAACGCTTTCAAGCCAACGCCCGTTTCAATTACGGCCAAACGAAAATATATGGTATGGGGACATCTGAAAATTCTACCCGATTTAATAAGATGGAACACATCATCCAGTACCGTCCTACGGTGGGGATTTATGGCGAAGACAGTGATTTGCTGATCGGTGAGGACCCTTTGCTGGAAGATGATGAAACGAATCCGATGCAAAGCCCGCTTGTGTCCGCTGCGGAAGAGACTAAAAAGAAGTTGCAGCGTGTACTTCAGGTTAGCGGTGGTTTTACTTTCAACTTCAACAAACATTTCAGTTTTCGCAATACTATCGGTTTCCGTTATCAGAACATACGTCAGGATACATTCTTTGGCGATGAATCCATTACGGGAAAACGTTCGAGTATCAACGGAACCATACAGTACAATGAGAGTGGAAACTTTCAGACTTCCAATGTCCTGACTTATGACAATAAGGGTAAGAAACATAAATTCACTGTCATGGCGGGGCAGGAATGGGTGTCTAATTGGTCGCAATATATGCGTGCACGAGCTGATAACTTTCCCAATGACGACATTGGTCTGGATGATATGAGTTTGGGAGTACCGAGATCCATCGAGACCGGGGTGAATTTCGATGATCGCCTGCTTTCCTTTTTCGGACGTGCCAATTATAACTATAAAGATAAGTATCTGCTGACGGCTACTGTGCGCGCAGATGGTTCATCCAAATTCAGTGATAATAACAAATGGGGCTTTTTCCCTTCCGTTTCGGCTGCCTGGCGCTTGGGTGAAGAACCTTTTATAAAACAAATGAGCTTATTTTCCGATTTGAAATTACGTATGGGATATGGGCTTGCCGGTAATAATCGCGTAGCGAGTTACAAGTCTCTTGATATTTTGGGTTGGGCGGGATACCCAACCGGCGATACAATGTCACCCGGCTATGCTCCTTCTGCCATAGCCAGCAAGAACCTGAAGTGGGAATCGAATGCTACACTGAATATCGGTTTGGATATGGGGTTCATGGAGCAGCGGATTATTGTCTCTCCGGAATTTTATGTAAATAAAAGTAGCAACTTATTGCTAAACTCTCGTGTGCCGGTTTCGTCAGGTTTCACCAATATGTTACGTAATATAGGCAAGACCCGTAATATCGGTGTGGATCTCACTGTCAGCACCACCAATATCCAAAAGAAGTACTTCACTTGGACTACCAACTTCAATATTTCCCATAACCGTAATAAGATAGAAGCACTTTCCGGGGAACCGTTTTTCCTTGAAGAAGCAAATTTCGGCTATAATCAAAAGACACATAAGATAGAAGTGGGCAAACCTGTCGGTCAGTTTTACGGCTATCGAACCATTGGACTATATCAGGTTGAGGACTTCGATTATGATGCTTCTACCGGTAAGTACACATTGAAAGAAGGAGTGCCGGGTGCGGCGGACCGTTCTTCGGTACAGCCGGGTATGTGGAAATTTGCAGATATTACCCCCGACGGGGTAATAGACGAAAATGATAAGACGGTTATCGGTAATGCTATGCCCGACTTTTATGGAGGTCTTAATAATACTTTTAAGTATAAAGGATGGGATATGAGTATCTTTTTCAGTTTCAATTACGGAGCTGAAGTTCTGAATGCCACAAAACTGACAAATAGTAAGGCTGGCAAAGAAAATTACAATGTACTGGATGTGGTGAACAGTAGTAAGCGCTGGATGACTATCGATGCCGACGGAAAGGTTGTTACCGATCCGGAACAACTGGCTATGCTTAACGCCGGAAAGTCTGTGGCAAGTATCCACGATATGCAAGACGGTGACCGTTTTATACACTCATGGGCAGTAGAGGATGCTTCTTTTTTGAGATTAAGTAATGTGAGCATTGGTTATTCTTTACATAAAAAAGCGCTGCGTGGAATCGGTTTGCAGAAGTTACGTTTTTATTTTACGGGTAATAATCTTTTCGTGTGGACACCTTATACAGGTTTTGACCCCGAAGTTTCTACTATGGGAAACGGTTTGACACCGGGGGTGGATTTTGGTGCCTATCCACGTAACCGTTCTTTTGTTTTTGGGGTGAATATCACATTGTAATGCAACTTTAATAATAACTCAAAGTCATGAAATCAAAATTGATATATTTACTGTTGGCGGGGCTGCTATGTTCTTCTTGTCAGGATGTTCTTGAAGAGAATCCTGATTCTTATTACCAACGGAAAGATTTTTTTGTCAACACGAATAATGCCGAATTGGCAGTGATGGGGATTTATAATGTACTGCCTACTATTTATGGAGACAAGGATGGCATGTCATTACCCTGTTCAGATGATACTTATTATGTCAACGGTACTACCAATGACAACACGCGGCGCGATATGACCCACTATGTTTTAAAACCTTCCAATACCTGGGTTTATAATGTCTGGAAAGGAAAGTATGAAGGAGTGAACCGGGCTAATTATGTCATTGACGGCATTGAGGGTATGAAGGGATATCGGAATGATGATAGCCTGAAAAAATTGGTTGGTGAGGCCAAGTTCCTGCGTGCACAGGCTGCTTTTGATTTAGTTCGTTATTGGGGAGATGTACCTTTCAAGACAACTTATACGGATGGCTATGAGGCGAGTTATCTGCCGCGCACCAATCGCGAGAAAATATATGAGCAAATAATCGAGGATTTGGAGTTTGCCAAGACTCATTTGCCATGGGCAACAGATGCTTCTTCTCCCGAACGTGCCACCCAGGGTAGTGTGCGTGCCTTGTTGATGCGTGTACTTTTGACGCGTGCCGGATACAGTCTGCAGCCGAACGGTATTTCAGTTCGCCCGGCCGATGCCTTGAGAAAGAAGTACTTTGAAGCTGTGATAGCGGAATGGGAAGCTTTCCAAGCTAATGGATATCATGATTTTTATCCGGGAGGTTACCTGGAATTGTTCAAAGGCTTTTCCGGCGGCGTACTTAATTCTAAGGAAAGTTTGTTTGAAGTGGCTTTTATTGACAATAAAAACAAGGGTATTTGGGGTACTTGCAACGGACCGTTTGTGGAATCTCCTAGTGTTCTGCCTACTGAATCGGGTAAATTTATGGGACGTGCCAATGCAATGTTTCGTGTCGTACCTGAGTGGAAAGATTTCTTCGAAGAGGGTGATGTGCGTCGTGACGTGATGGTTTGCACATACAAATATATGTGGGATAAGGAAACTTACAATCACAAATTGGAGGAGCAGTCGAACCGTAAGAATTGGTATCCCGGTAAATGGCGGCGTGAGTGGATGCCTATCGGATATGTCGATCCTAATAATACAGGTGTCAATTACTGTATGTTTCGTTATGCTGATGTACTTTTGATGGCGGCTGAGGCTTACAATGAACTGGGTGAAACTGGCAAGGCGTGGACGCTGCTCAACAGTGTCCGCCATCGGGCTGGTGCTACGGAGATTACTGCTGACAATTATTCACAGTTGCTCAAAGCACCAAAAGTATATGATCTTGACTTTATTGATGATTCGGATGAGGCCGGGCGTTTCCGTACTGCCCTCTATTGGGAACGTGGTTTTGAATTGGCATTCGAGGGGCAGCGTAAATACGACTTGATTCGCTGGGGCATTTTGAAAGAGGCACTGGTATTGTTCGGTGAAAGGACACATAGCCAAGTGAACAGTAGCAAGACGGTAGGATATCCGGCAGGAAAGAATTTTCAGAAAGGCAAACACGAATTGTTGCCTATTCCGGAGGACGAATTACAAGTCAACTATATGCTGGATAATAAAAATAATCCGGGATACTGATCCGGCATTGTTAACAGACTGATTAATTAAAAACATACGATATGACACATCATGCGATGAGCCTGCTTGTCGGGCTTGTATTGCCTGTACCGTTTGTGGCACAGGAACGACCAAACATCATTTACATTATGACCGATCAGCAATCTGCAATGGCTATGAGTTGCGCCGGGAATGCAGACCTGCGTACTCCGAATATGGATCGTTTGGCAAAAAAAGGAGTGCGTTTTGAAAATGCTTATTGTGCCTTTCCATTGAGTGGCCCTTCACGTTCGGCTATGTTTACGGGGCATACCCCCGGTGAGACAGGGCTTCGTAAAAATGGAACGCCGTTACCTGATTCTTTGCGCTCACAGACATTGGGTACACTGTTGGAAACGGCGGGTTATGCAACAGCCTATGCGGGCAAGTGGCACGTGCATACCAATTCATTGCCTGCTAAGCGTGCTTTCGGATTTGAAAATTTGTATGACCATAACGATTTCGGTTTGGCAGAAGCATCAGTGGAGTTCTTAAGACGCAAGCATGATAAACCGTTTTTCTTGGTAGCCTCTTTTGATAATCCGCATAACATCTGTGAATATGCCCGGCATCAGGAGCTTCCGTATGCCACTGTCGAAGAGCCGGTTTTGGACGAATGTCCCAATTTGCCCGCCAATTATGGTGTGGCTCCTTATGACGCTGATATACTGGACTATGAAAAGAAACAGAGCTATCGCCTCTATCCTACACAGAATTATATTCCTGATGATTGGCGCCGTTATAGGAATGCGTATTTTCGTTTAGTGGAGACGGTAGATCGCGAGATAGGTAAGATTGTGGACGAGATTGACCGTCAGAACCTGTGGCGAAATACTGTCATCATTTTTACTTCCGACCATGGAGACGGGGCGGGTGCACACCAGTGGAACCAAAAAACGGTTCTTTATGAGGAAGTGGTGAACGTTCCCCTCATCGTTTGCTTACCCGATGGCAAAAATGCAGGGAAGGTGCTTCCCCAATTAGTAAACAACGGGACAGACCTTCTGCCAAGTATTTGTGATTGGGCAGCTGCCAAGATACCGGCTGGTTGTCAAGGTGCCAGCTATCGGGCGGTGGCAGAGCATGGTAATCCGGAGAAAGTACATCAACCTTATGTCGTTACTGAAACGTTATTCGCACAAACAGGAGGAACACAAGGTTGGGCGGTTCGTACTCCTCGCTATAAATATGTGTTATATGAGGTGGGAAAAAATCGTGAGATGCTGTATGACATGGAAAAAGATCGTGGAGAAATGCGTAATTTGGCTGTTGAAGGGAATTTTAAGGAAGTAGTGGAAAAGCATCGTGTCATGTTATTAGAGTGGATGAAAAAACATCCATTACCCGGTAAACAGTCGGCTATACGTTTTATTCCTAAAACCTAAAATTGCTTGTAATACAAAATCAAAGTCTTTTTAGACGAAAATATATTCCAACTCTTCAAAAACAAAACATTAATTTACAAAGGACGAGTGTATGACGGGCGAATCAGCCTAATTTTGTCGTTGTAAAACCTGAATATTCGCTATTAATAATATTGAAAAACATTATTATATGAAGAACTTTTTTATCCTGACTGCAATGTTCTTTTGCAGTAGTGCTTTTACCATGAAGGCCCAATCATCGCAGCAACCTGCAACAATTAAGTTAACAGATGTTTCGCTGATGCATGAGATGCGCGTCACTCCTTCTCCGCTTGATAAAGCGATGGTTGATGATCGAAAAGTGTCTTTCCAATGGCCTTTGGAAAGTGATTATGTGAAACTTGGCAAGCTTGGGGCGGAACATGTAGCGAAACAGAAAAAGATGAGTAAAACAAATATGCGCTATAAACTCCGTTATTCACAGGATGCCACTTTTAAGAAGGGTACAGTTATGGTTGAGACTCCCTGGCCTTTCTTTAATCCGGATAAGGATCTTAAGTCCGGTGTATGGTACTGGCAGTTTGGTTATGTTGCCGATGGAAAGACGAAGTGGGCAAGTACCCAACAGCTCATTGTGAAAGATAATCCGAATAAGTTCTGTCCTCCTTCTTACAAGGATTTGATAGGTAAGCTGCCGACTGAGCATCCTCGTGTGTATATGGACAAGAAAGACTGGGATAGAATGATTAGTCGTAGCCAAGGAAGCGTTGAAAGGAAAATGTACATCAGCCGGGCTGACAAACTGTTGAAAACCCCGATGAAGTCTGTCAATGATATCAATACTAAACTGGCCGGCAATCTGAAGAACCCTGCCCAGCGTAAGGCTATGATGACTCGTGAAAGCCGTCGGATTATTGACCGGGAAGAAGCTAATATGGATATATTGATACGTGCCTATTTGCTTACTAAGGAGCGCCGTTATGCCGATGAGGCTATCTTGCGTGCCAAGGAGATTGTTACTTGGAAGGATAATGAGAATGTAGTGGGTGACTTCAATTTCTCCACTTTGCTTTCTGTTTGTGCAACAACCTATGACGGATTGTACGATTTGCTGGATGATGATACGAAAGGACTGTTACTTGAAAATATCAAATTTTTTGGCAGCAAGATGTACCTGGGTTTCAATAATCACTTGGAGAATCACATTGCTGACAACCATGCGGTTCAGATGACACTGCGCCTTTTTACAATGGCGGCTTTTTCCGTTTATGGAGACTTGCCGGAGGCAGACACCTGGACTGAATATTGTTATAATATATGGGTGGCCCGGTTCCCCGGGCTGAACAAGGATGGTGCTTGGCATAACGGAGATTCTTATTGCAATGTCAATATTCGTACTTTAATTGAAGTCCCTTATTTTTATAGCCGTATCAGCGGTTTTGACTTTTTCTCTGATCCATGGTATCAGGGTAATGCCTTATATACTATCTATCAACATCCTCCTTTCTCTCATTCGGGAGGAAACGGGAGCGCACATTTGGAAAAAACTCAGCCTTATGGATCGAGGGTAGGATATGCTGATGCTTTAGCTAAACTGACTGGAAATACTTATGCCGCTGATTATGTGCGTACCATTCGTGCTAAGCAGCCGGAAATATTGACTCGAGGCGCAACAGATAAAGGGGCAGGGCTTGCATGGTTCCGCTTGCAATGCGATAAACCACTTCCCGAGGGGGATGGCTTGGCTGAATTGCCTATGGGACATGTGTTCCAGCAAAGCGGGTTAGCCTCTTTCTCCACTCGTTTGAGCCGTACGCAACGAAGTGCTATGATTAGCTTCCGAAGCAGTCCTTACGGCAGCACGTCACATTCTTTGGCCAATCAGAACGCATTTAATACATTTTGGGCGGGCGAACCTATTTTTTACAGTACCGGTTATCATACCTCTTATATTGATCGTCATGCACTTTTCTGCGAGCGTAGCTCACGCGCCCATAATACGATTCTGGTAAACGGAATGGGACAGCGTATTGGGGTGGAAGGATATGGATGGATTCCACGTTATTATGTAGGTAACAAGATTGGCTATGTAGTGGGCGACGCTTCCAATGCCTATGGAAAGGTTGTTTCCGAGATGTGGATTAAGCGTGCTAAAGAAATCGATATTGAATATTCTCCGGAGAATGGTTGGGACGATGTTCCCTTGAAGACATTTCGTCGTCACGTCGTGGAGTTGGGAAACAAAGGGCTCACCTTTATATATGATGAACTGGAAGCTACCGAACCCGTCACTTGGAGTTATTTGTTGCACACAATAACCAATCCGATGGATATTGATGAAAGTAACAAGAAGTATATTCATGTTAAAGGTTCTGCCAAGAAAGGTGAATCGGATGCTTATATTTTCTCTACGGGGAAACTGAATACCGACCAAACCGATAAGTTCTTTGCACCGGCCGACAATTGGTTGAAAGCCGATGCGAACGGTAACTTTGAGAAATATCCCAACCATTGGCATTTCACCGCTACTTCAGATCAGCAGAAAGTCTATCGTTTCGCTACTATCATTAATACTCATGCCAAAGCAAAAGAAGGGGAAAAAACAGCTTGGAAACCTTTCTTGCTCAAAGATGGCAGTATTAAGATTGAAGCCTGGATTATTAAGGTGAATCTGTCGCCCGATGGTGTGCCTTCATTCTATGTACGTCATAACAAACCAGGGGAAGATGTTAGTATCCGTTATGAAGGAGAAGAAACCATCGTGCGCGAGGATGGCTATGAGACAAAATTAAAAGACAATGTTCCTGAATTGGAAATATAAATAGGATAGAGATGAAAGTACATGGATTTTTAGTGCGGTTCTTGCTTCTGGTATTGTTGGGGGCTGCTACCGGAGTGGCTTGCTCACAAGAACGGAAAAAGCCGAAGATAACAACCTCTTCCAATGCGCAGACGGTGTATAAGCCGCTGGAGATAAAGGAAACAGCAGATAAAGTAAAAGCCGCAAAGACTGAAAATGTGCAGTCTTTGCCGGCAAGGAAGAATCCTAAAACAACTGCAGGAAAAAAGAATTCTGCTGCTTTGAAAACGGAGAAAAAGGTTACCGGCAAGAAACCGAAAGCAGGAACAGAAAAGGGTCAGAAACGAAAAACGAATGTGGCAGCTGTCAAAGAGAAAAAGTCAAATAAGCAGGCTGTACGTAAGCCCCAATCAAAACAAAAAAAGGAAAACTCTTCTGCCGGCAAAAAAAAGAATACTGTTCAGAAGAAGTCTAAAGAAAGGCGATATATTGCTTTGAAGACAAATATTCCTTTCTTGGCTTTGTCGATGCACAATCTGGCTTTGGAGATGCAGGTTCATAAGCATGTTACAATAGATTTTCCGGTGATATGGAGCATCAGTGATATAGAGCGCGAACATGCTGTGCGGGGCATTGCTTTTCAGCCGGAAGGACGTTGGTGGCTGAAACAAGCGGGCAAGGGACATTTCTTTGGCGTGCATGCACATGCGGCATGGTTTAATATGAAATGGGAGAAAAACCGTTATCAGACTGAAAGCCGTCCTCTATTGGGCGCAGGTATCAGTTATGGATATAAGCTGCCTATCTCCGGTCATTGGGGGGCGGAGTTTAATATCGGTGCGGGATATGCCAACATGAAGTATAATACTTATTATAATATAGAAAACGGAGCTATGCTCAATAAGCGCATCCGCCATTACTGGGGTATTACCCGCGCGGGAATTTCATTGGTCTACCGTTTCTAATATCCAAATAGCTATGAAGATAATAAACCTTTATAAACGATTTGTTTGCCGGGTATGGTGCCTTTTGACACTGCCTATGTTACTGTGCAGTTGCTTTTATGAGCATCCGGAATTAACGGCTGAAGGAGAAAAAGGGATAGATCCTACCTCTGTGACATTGAATACCAATCTTACTCTGCATTTTAAGATGCCGGCTTTGGAGAGTGGAAAAGAACCGATTGATAACCCTGTGGAAGAAGCGGAGACACCGCAGTATCGGCATCGTTTTATTGTGGAGGCCTATTTGGATCGTGTTTTTGTTGCCCGTCAGGTGGTGTATAAGGATGTAGTGAAAGACGGTTCGGAAGGAATTACGGTACCTGTCAGTATGAAGTTGCATGCACGTTTCTATGAAATAGCTGTTTGGGCGGATTATGTTCCTTTGCCTGATGAGGAAGATGGCTTGAACGGTACTGAAGATTATTTTTATAATACGACATCCGGGCATCTTGCCAGCATATATAATAGTGGCACTTATCATGGGAATAACGAATATAAGGATGCTTTCTGCGGTAGTACAGAGGTTGATTTGGAAGATTTTCGTGACCAATGGGGAGGACAGAAAATGCTGGATGTAGAATTGAAGCGTCCCGTTGCGCGTTTGCAGTTCACAGCCAATGATGTAGCGGGGTTCTTAAAGCAACATGGGGATGCTGCAGGAAAAACGCTTTCGTTTGTGGCAAGGTTGCGTTACAACAATTATCTTGATGTGGGATACAATGTGTTAGAGCGTTTGCCACGTCATGGATTGCTTTATTTGCAGTGTGACCGTACCTTTAAGACTGACCAGCTCACTGCGGGGGAACCGTTTCCTTTGGTATTTGATTATGTATTTGCCCCCGATGAGAAGAATGTTTCTATTCCTGTGACTTTAGAGATTCTGGACAGTACAAAAGAGAAAGTGTTGGCTTCCACCTCATTTAATGTATTTGGGCGTGCCGGTTTTCATACCGATGTAACCTATGGCTTTCTCACAGCCGACCCCGACGGCGGTATCATCTTTGATCCGAGTTTTGATGGGGAAAGTGAGATTGAGGTGCCTGTGCACCCTCAGAAGTAAAATTAATAAAGAATATTTAATAACCATTTTAAACATAAAGTATTATGAAAAAGAGTTTTTTATTTCCATTAATGGCATTGTTTGTACTGCTTTTCGCGGCATGCAGCCAGGAAGAAATTGTGGGTGGAGTCAACAATCAAGGTCCTGTAACTTTGAGTGTGAACATTCCGGTGAATAATCCTGTGACACGTGCTGCTCCCAATATTCCCGACGGGTTTGCTTTGCGCTGCATTATGCAGTTGGTGGATGCTAATGGAAATGCTATTGAGGGTAACCGCTATGTAGAGTCGGTTCCTTCCGGTTCCGAAAATGTAACGTTTACATTTGAGGCTCCCGGGGAATATTCGGGTGCTATGTTTTGGGCTGATTATGTAAAGATTGAACAGGCAACGGATATTAATGATGTGCCGGATCATTTGTACACAACTACCGATCTTATGGCAATAGGTTACAATAGTAGTAATGTCGGTACTTTGTTCAATAATGACGCTGCAGATGCTTTTGCCGGATATATGTTGAGCGGTAATAATTCAATTACCTTGAAGCGCCCTTTTACTAAATTGACATTTAAGTCTTCAGATGAAGCGTATAAGGATTACACTAAAATTACTGTGACAGATCTGCCTGCTCCAACAGGTTATAACGTGATGAGTGGAGCAACAGCCCAAAATGCAACTGGCATCCAAAGTGGTGAACTGAGCATTGCTGAGGGGGTATGGTTCAGCACTTTCTTATTTGTTGGCAATAATAATCCAAATATGGGAAAAGGTAATGACATCAAGTTTACTTTGAATAAAGAATCTAGTGAATCTGTAAACTTATTGATACCGGGAGAAAACATTACGTTGACAGAGAATTATAATGTTACGGCTGATGTGACTCCGTCAGAACAGAACGAAACAGAGGTGACTGTTACATTTCCGGATGAAATGACTGATCCATCCAAGCCAAGGCCGATGGCAATAGGTGATTATATAAATAAGGATGGTAGCTTTACAAAAAGTTATGATCCTGAACAGGCGGTGGCTATTGTGTTTGCATTGGCAGGTGCTAAAACAGACAACAGCAATTATGAAGGCAAGACTGTGGCAGGGTATGCTATGGCATTGAAAGGCTTGGCTGGTAGACCCGGTTCAGGTAAAATATTCATTCTGAATGGTATCAGTCCAGTGACTGTCAATAATGAACTTTATGCTAACGGTTATGGTATTGCGGCATGGAACAGTGTATCATCTGTAATGGATGGTGGCTTGGTTACTAGTCTATTTGAAACCTGGAAAGAAGACAACGCGATTACTGGTAGTAATGTAAGTGAATGGTATGTTCCTACTCCTGCTATGATGGTTGATATGGTCGGATTGTTGTATAATGAGTCCGATTGGACAATTACTTATGCTGATGGAATAGGGGTTACGGAAGTGAACTTCCCAAAGAAGAATATGACATTTAGCAATGCTTACACTCCTGGTGGTGATGAATATTTGGCTCTGCAAGGTGAAACAAGAAACTTCCTTACTACAGGTGTGAATCAGGAGGGGAGAATAGCCTCTGTACAAACAACTGTGAATGAGAAGAAGATACATATTCTCATACCGGTAGCAGTGAATAATAACACTGCGCTTCGTCCTGTTCTGACAGTCTTTGAGGCATCTGCCCAATAAAGAATAATATTGTTTTTTAGGATAACATATTTATAATCGAGGTAGTGTCAAAACCTCTGCCAGACCTACGTTGTCTGATAGGTGCAAATGGAATGACGCAGGGTTTTGGCACACCTTATTTTTTATCAGGAAGTATTTATAGCTTGAAACTTTGTCACCTTGCTAAACACGTATCAATTACCATGTCAATACTAAAAACTCATAGCTTCTTCTCTTTTTTCCTTACTCTCCTGTTGCTGATAGGAGGCTGTACAGACGATGCAGTTAAATTGCCTATCTTGACTTCCGATGAGGAACAGACAGACAATTCACTGCTGTATCATGACGGGACACGTATGCACCCTTATCCAAAGATGAATAATGAAATTTTTTTGAATCCTGTTCCTTTGATGGTGCCTTCGTCTATGAAAAAGGATGAGTTACTGCAATTCGCCCTTTCGCGCAACGCAGACTTTTTTGAAGAAACAACCATCCTTTCCACACCGGAACGCTGGTGTGTATACAATCCGCATCGCACGTTGGAGAAAGGTGTGTGGTATTGGCGTTTTCGTTCAGTGTCGGTCGATGGTGTCTCTGGAGAATGGAGTGAGACCTATAGTTTCAAGATGACCGATGATATACCGCATTTCCTCACTCCCGATACCGAACATTTTATTCAAAAACTCCCCACAGGCCATCCACGTCTGCATGTTTTTCTTAATGAGCAAGCAGAAAATGCGTATAAGGCCGTCACCTCCCATCCCGAATATAAGTCGCTTGTTAATCGGGCTAACCGGATAGTGGAGCGCGACTTTACTGATATTGCTGATTTTTATCAAACCAAAGATGCTGCAGAGGAACTAAACTCAGCCATGCTCCAACTCTATCAGGCATACTACCTGACTCGACGACTCGTTTATGCCGATAAGATGATGGAGATTGTGCAGAAAATGTTGTTGCGTGTTCCGACTGACAAAGAGTTGTTTTCTGCTCCTTCCAATTTTGTACCGACTAATATAGCTCAAACTTATATTTTCGTCTATGACCTGCTGTTTGAGCGTCTTGCTCCAACCGAACGCACCGTCATAGAAAATGTATTGCTGGCTGTGGCGCGTTTTTATTATAATGTCCATGTCGGCAAACGTGAAAACGATCTGTTTGACAGCCATTTCTGGCAGTATAATATGCTTGTGTTTTTTCAATGCGCCTATATGCTTCATGACAAAGCGCCTTATTGTGAAGAAGTGCTGCCCATGTTGCGCTATTATTACGAAGTATGGACGGCTCGTGCTCCCGGTACAGGTTTCAATCGTGATGGTGTATGGCATAACAGCGCTTCTTATTTCAATACTAATGTGGAAACGCTTTACTATATGCCTTCAATACTTTCATATATAACAGGGAGTTCTTTCCTTGAACATCCCTGGTACCAAAGTGCGGGACGTGCTTTAATCTATACCTGGCCCATTAATTCACAAAGCTGTGGGTTTGGTGATGGTAGCAGCAGTGGTACGGCTCCAACACGTATAAGAATTGCTTTTGCTGATTTCCTCGCTCGTCGCACCGGTGATGCTTATGCCTGTTGGTATGCAGGGCAAGATGTGTCTGGCCTTCGTGCAGATATTCTTCTTCGGTTGGATCGTATGGTTGACAACTATATTTATAGCACTGAGGCTCCACAGGATGTGGAGAAAATGGTATGGTATAAAGATGCAGGCGAAGTGGTGATGCACTCTGACTTGGCAAATATGGATGATAATCTTTCTTTGGCTTTTCGTGCCAGCCGTTATGGGTGTACAGAGCATACTTTTGCCAATGAGAATGCTTTCAACGTACTTTATAAAGGTGTAGATGTCTATCGTAATACGGGTTACTATTTGAAATATGGCTCGCCCCATCATATCGCATCCTGCCGGCATACGCGTGCGCATAACACAGTGTTGGTAAACGGTATCGGACAGGGATTTACTTCCAAGGCTTACGGTGAGGTTAGCCGAGGACTTGTTGGTAATCATATAACCTATTGTCTGGGTGATGCCTCACAAGCCTACAAAGATACTTGTGACCAGAAATCATGGCTTACAAGCTTTAAAGCTGCCGGTATTAAGCAGACCCCCGAATATGGTTTTGGTGCTACTCCACTTACCAGGTACTTGCGCCATGTGTGGATGCTTCATCCTGATGTAGTGGTGGTTTACGATGAATTGGAGGCTTCCGAACCGGTACGGTGGGATTGGTTGCTGCATAGCCCTACGGCATTTCATATAGAAGAGGAAGGTAGCGAACAGACAGCTGCTGACGGCGTATTATTGACAACCTTAAACAGAAACAAAGGTTTTGTTACGCAGGCCCGCCTTTTTAGCACTCAACCTTACTCTATTTCACAGACAGACCAGTTTGTGATACCGCCTACAGCACTCCCCGATCCGGCTTATCCTAACCAATGGCATCTCAATGCCGAGGTCAGTAACAGTCGTAGTAATCGATTCCTTTTCATTATGCAAGTGTATGACCGGGATAAATCGCCCGCCCCCATTGGTGGAAGTGGTAATACATTTAACATAGGTAACTGGCATATAGAGGCGGAAATGAATCCTAACAATGAGGCTTCTGTACGTATTATGCATGAATCGGAGGATGTATTGTTCGACTACAGCTCCGGCGCTAACCTGCTCTTGCCCGATGGAAGCACTTATCATCGGCAGCAACCGAATTCTTCCATTCTTTATGAGAGTGGAGAAGTGCAAGAACAGTCGGATTATCGACCTAAACATACGAGAGCAATACAGAATTAAAAATAACTAAAACGCAATTATTGTCATGAAAGACATTTTATCAGTCCTGCTTTTTATCTTCTGTCTTTTTCCTTCCCCCCTGTTTGGGGCAGTGATGAAAGAAATCGTTTTTGCCGATTATTTTGATATACCTGTCAACAGTCCGTCAGGTACCGAAGTGATGGGACGTATTCATTTGGAGCGTAATAAAGATGTATGTTTTCGTCCCATTCCGAAAGGCTACCGTTTTGAAATCGTTGGGCAGGACGAGAAAGGTTTGTTTGCATTGGAAACACGTTATGACCTTTCGCGGCGTATCATGGGTGTGCTTACAGTGAAGGAGGGCTGTAAAACAGGGAGTGTTCCAGACATCAGCAGGTTGACCATTGCTTTGAAAGACAGCGGGAAACTTGTACAGAAGTTCGATATCAAAGTATATATAGTTAAGCAAACGCTATGGAGCAAGTTTAATGAACGTTATACGCCGACAGTCATTAATAATCAGCGGTTGTATGGAAAGCAAAAGTTCACAGACGAGCAGGTAACTGATTATCTGGATGAATTGGAAACAAATGACTGGCGTTTCAAGGGAGAAAAATGTTACACCGCCCGCCCGCAAGATTATCCCGGACAGCTCTCTAAGTTGGACCATTGGAAAGGAGGAACTATTGAGTATGACTGGATGAACGTGGCAAACCGGATAGGTGGACTGGGATATGCTTATGCTACCTCTAAGGTGTACGGCCCGGAGGGAAAACCGAAGAAACACGCCCGGTTGCGTAATGCTCTGTATCGGTCTATTTTGGCTTACACCCGTTCTGTTCCGGTGGACGGAAGTGATATCGAGATAGATGGGAAATCCATAGGTAAGTATGTGGGTGATGGATTCAGCTTGTTGCAGAAATACAAATTGGCAGGACATCAGATACTGACCCATCAGTGGGTGATGACTGATCCGTTGGTGGTGCCTGTACTGCACCTGATGCCCGACTTGCTGAAAGGCATGGAGCAGGGAGATGCTACGTGCCTGCAAGTGCACGATGCATTGATACGTTATTTTCAGATAGCTACCTCCATCGTAGAGAACCGTCGCGCGATAGACAATCCCAAAGAACGTTGGGGTGAGATACAGGACACGCTCTATTCGTCGGGTGCCTGGAGCGATGCCAACTTGGGACACCGTTCGCGTACAATGTTGGCATTGCCGATTATCTGGGCCGATTATAACCGCCCGATGACTTATGTGCAGTATTGGTATAAAGACTACTACGGGGGAAAACCTTTCAAAGATTTCAGCTTTTCACCGGGCTGGAGTCCAAAAGGCGTGGCGAATGACGTGGCTTATTGGATGACTAAAAATTGTATAGTGGCTCACCGTTACGCGCAATCGGGTTTCCAGCCTGACGGAACTATTTCCCACCATACCGACCGGGGCACCGATATAGCGATGGTTGCCTATGGCTTTGAATGGCTTACAGACTGCAATACGGGATATCAATATTTCAAGAATACACCTTATGAAGTTGACGGCAAATACATGCAGTTCCAATTGGATTATTTGCTTCGCGTCTATCCAAAGTTGTTCTACAAACAAGAAATGGATTTTTTAGTGGCCGGCCGTTCGTTTGATGGCGATCAACGGAAGTTTGTCAAAAGCACTTATGTGAAGGCGGTGAACAGTTTATTCAAATCTATCAGCAAACGAAGCAACGTAAAAGGTACAGATGAACTGAAAGGTATTGTAAAACGACTGAAAACAAACACTTACGAGTATTCGGGAACAGATGCCTATTGGGTGAATGAGTTTCTGGTACACCGTCGCGGTGAGCATGAATCACCTTTCTACGCTTCTCTGAAACTAAAATCGGAACGGACAGTAGGGGCGGAAGACTTTGATAAGAAGGTGCGTCGCTCCTGGCACATGGGGTATGGTATCCTGCCGTTGAAAGTGAAAGGCAATGAATATTCTGCCGAAGTTTTGAAAGGTTTTGACTGGCATGCATTGCCGGGTTTGACGGAAGAATGGCGTACCGACTTGTTGCCGTTGAAAGGTGGATCTCAGGCTTCCCTGCCGGGTTTGAATAAAATTTCAGGTGTATTGGCTGATGGTATTGCGGGGATGGGTATATACCACCATTTACCTAAAGAAAAATACAGTTCGGCTATTGCTTTCAAGAGTTACCACTTCATAGGGAATAAGATTATATCCCAAGGCAGCGGTATTGCCCGTTATCGCGAGGGACAAGGCAGAGGTATTTCCACCTTCATAGATCAGTCGGCATTGACCGGTCCGCTTACTTGGTGCATCAACGGAGAGATACGTGAAATTACTCCTGAGGAATCGGTTGCCATTTCCGAAAGTATTGAGGATGTATGTTGGTTACACCAAGGAAGGAAAGGATATGTCATTCTTCCTCAAAAAAAATTGCAACTTTTAATAAAAACAGGTAAGGAAATCAATATAACCGACCGCCGTAAGTCGGTTAAGGTGCCGGGATTTATCATAGCGGTGGACCATGGAGCCAATCCCGGCGAGAAGTGGGATAATAGTTATCGTTACATCTTGCTGCCTAATGTTGACAAGGAGGAAATGTCGGAACGTGTCAGGGAGTTGCGGGAAGAATTGGAGTTTATCCGGCAAGACGCTTCCGTTCATGGCGTTTATTCTGCCAAGGACAAGGTTTGGCAATATGCTTTTTTCCAACCGGACAGTACGTCGGTGGGAGGAGTAGAAGTGGCATCGGAAGACGTGGCACAAATCATGTTGCGTGAAGAGACCGGTCATTGGATACTTTCTGTGGGTAATCCGATGCCTGACGGAAAGAAACAGGTGATGAGTTTCCGCCTTTCTGTCCGATTACCGCAAGGTATTTACACTTATCGGGTCGGGGGTATTTATCCGCATGAAGGTGAAACGGTATCTGTCGTTGATGATGGCAAAGGAAGTAAGGTCATAGTGGAACTGCCTGACATACGGGATGCCGCACGTTATAATTATCAGTCCGATCTTTATGCATCCGTTCCGATCGTCATTGACCTTCCTAAGGAAAATCCGTATGGCTTTTGAGACTAATCAAAGCAATGTTGTATCATGCAGGGCCTATGTCCAATTTAATATTTCATGATGGACTTCCGTATGTGTGATGCTAAGCATAAAGAGCAAGTGATATTGAGAATCAGATATAAACTGTGATATATAATATGAAAAGAAAATTTTGTGTGAAAGTTTTGTTGTCCGCGTTTCTTTTAGGAGGAGGGGGACAACTTGGGACATTAAGTGCGTGGCGTACTCCTTTGGTGGAGAATACGTCCTTATTGCCGCACTATATCTGTCTGACGAATAGAGAGCCCTTGTTAAGTCAGACAGAGGAGGGTATCGACACCTGCTTGTGGGTTGTGGAAGATCATTCGGATAAGGCGGTGTTTCAAACAAGAGGAGACACAATCGAAATTAGTACTCCCAAAGGATTGACATTGTGGTATAAACCCAGGCTGACAGGCGATTATGAAATCACTTACAGCGCTTGCATGCCCATGGACGGAGATCCTAATGACCGTTTGAGTGACTTAAACTGTTTTTGGGGAGCTAATGATCCACAACATCCGGATAACCTGTTCTCGCGCAGTGAGTATCGTCATGGTATTTTTCAACGTTACAAGACACTTACTCTGTTTTATGTGGGGTATGGAGGTAATCATAATTCTACCACTCGCTTTCGTCAGTATTATAGCGGTCTGCCCGAACAAAATGATAAAGAGGTACGTCCTGTAATTAAGGAATATACCGATCCGGAACATCTATTGAAGGCGGGTAAGTGGTATCATATCCGTATTGTGGTGAAAAAGGATACCAGCCGCTTTTACGTGAATGATGAGTTGCTCTTCACTCGTAAAATGAAGCCGCAGGAGGCGGATGGCAACTATGGACTGCGTCTGCTGGAGAATCATGTGCTATTTGTCGGATTCAAGGTGAAACAATATAAAAGATGAGGTTATAAGGTTTGATAATATGATTGTAGGAATTAGTTATAGAGTGTTACTCACTGCTCTTCTTTCGTTGGGCTTTATTTATGGATATTCGCAGACAAACGAAAAAAGACAAATGTTGCAGGTAAATGCATCGCAGGGAAAGGGTACTTGCTTTGATGGCCTTTTGCGGTTTGCTGAAGCGTACAAGGTAAAAACGTGCGACGGATTGGGTGGAAGCGGGTTTATGCCATTGGATATGGAGTGTATTCGCCGCACTGACAACCGGAAATATCCTTATCCCATCACAGGGCATCCGCTGATTACTAATCCGCCTGTGTTTACATGGCCGAATGTAGACTACAAAGCTCCGGTTGTTTTTCCTCCTCGGGGGGATGACCGGATGTTAGAGGATTATGCGCGTTATGATATTCAGCTGGGACGTAGCCGGGATTTTACAGATAAGGATGCTATTCAGAAGAAAGGTTTGCGTTTGTCTTTCTATAATCATCATCAGGCACTGCAACCGGGTATCTGGTACTGGCGTTACAGGGTAAGTGGTAAAGAATGGTCGGAAACTTTCAGTATAGAGATTCCGGAATCGACCCCTCTGTTTGAAACCCCGGAAGCGGAGTCTGCTTTACGGATGATTCCCGTTATTCATCCTGTGATTTACCGGCAGCCTCTTATGGCAAAGCGACCTACTGCCGATCAGCAGGAATTGCTGAAATTTCTGCGCAGTAAAGCAGAGAAAGCCTTTAGTAAGAAAATCGCTTCCTATAAAGTGAAAGGCAAACCTATTCCGGTCGGTACGACTTCTGTTGAGCGAGCACAAATCATGCGCTTTCACCTGCGTTATGAAGTGGAGGCTATTTGTCGGAGTGTGCAAGAACTGATTACGGTGTATCAGATAGATCGGAATGAAGCTTATTTGACAAAAGCATTGGAACTGTCGGATCATATTGCAGCTAAAGATCCGCAGGCGACGTATTCTGTATCCGACTTTACGGGAGCCAGATGTATGTCTGCTCTCGCCATGGTTTATGATGTGGCCTTTGAACGTCTGAGCTCTGAACAGAAAGGACTGTACGAATCTTTTATGAGCGAAACGGGTGCGCGCGTGATAAACCATGTTATGCAGGAGAATATTGGTTCTGCCGACGGGATTCTTTGCGCACATTTCTTTCAGCATACTTTTTATGATGCATTTACTACCGCTATCGTGATGAGAGGACATTTGCCACAGGCTGACACGTGGTTCCGTATGCTGTATGATATTTGGCTTTCTCGTTCGCCGGGTGGAGGCTTCCTATCCGATGGAGTATGGCCTAATGGGAATATGGGGTATATTCATGTCAATATGGAGTCGATGGTAAGTAACTTCTTGCTGTTCCGCGATTTGTTTGGTGTGAACCTTTTCCGTCATCCTTGGTATGCTAACTGTGCCAATGCTTTAGCCTATACTGTTCCTGTCGGTTCTGCGGGTGACGGTTTCAGTGACGGATGTGAGCATGTGTATGTAGATAATATGCTCCGTCCCGATTTTGCTTATGTGTTGGGCCGGGAGCTTGGGAACCCTTTTGCTGTGGAATATGCTTACCGTTATTCTGGTCAGCAAAAAGGAAAAACGTATCATTTCCATAAGGCTAATTTTTCATCTTATCGTCTTCAAAGCGAGAAAAACGGCGAAGATTTGACAGCATCGGATATTGCTCCAATGCCTCAGTCTGCAGTTTTTCCGCAGACTGGTATTGCGGTTATGAATACTGATGTAATGAATGCGGATACCAACTTGTTTGTCTCTTTCCGCAGTTCTCCTTTCGGAGTAGGATCGCATGGTCTGGCGGAGCAGAATAGTTTCAACCTCTCTTATAAAGGTAAGCCGGTGTTTTATCCTACAGGGTATCGTATAACAACAGCCGATAAGCATCATCTTCTTTCCCAAAAACATAGTCGTGCCCGTAATACCATTACGGTGGATGGGAAAACACAGGCTTTTTCGCATTGCGGTTATGGATGGATTGCACGTTATCTGGATGGGAAAGACATTACTTATGTATTGGGGGATGCATCTAAAGCCTATGTCCCGTTCGACCAAAGTGCTGGTGATTGGATTAATGCCCTGACGAATGCCGGGGTCTATACGTCGGAGCATGGATTTATTCTAACTCCGGAGGATAATCCCCAAGTGAAACTTTTCCGTCGCCACCTGATATTGCTCCGCCCTAATATTCTTGTCGTATATGACGAATTGGAAGCGGATAAGGATGTTACCTGGACTTTTCAGCTGAACGGGCTGGAGCGTTCTCACATGAAACTTTTTCCTGATGAATGCCTGTTGACTGCAGATACGGATAATTGTGATGCACAAGTGAAGGTGCTGGGCAGTGCTCCGTTGGTCGCTTCCTTGGCCGATACTTCGTACGTGAAACCTTTCGACTGGCTCAATCCCCAGCGGGGACGTCCTGCGATTGTGTTTGAGAAACAGCAATTTCACAGTAAGTTCGAAAACCGGGATAAATGTAAGAAGATGCGTTTCTTGGCAATTATTCAGATAGATGGGACGAATACTATGCATTTTGTGAGAGTGGCTCCGGATACAGAGGGTACAATCACCCTTGGAAATTATCGTATCAACGGACAACTGGATGCAGACAAGGAAGCTTGTCTTGAAATAGAGAATATCTTTACCGGTGAATACCTGCTTTATGGTCCTGACAGTCGCTGGGATAAGAAGAATGTGCGTAAATTCTCTCACAGTACACTTCTGTTTCAGAAAGGAAAAGGGTGGCAGGAAAGTATCGACCGGCATCCATTAATGGCTGTTGATAAGTCTCTTCTACAAAAACAAAGTCTTTTTCTACAAAAACAAAAATGAAGGCTACAGATTTATACAGGTATTCGACAGAGGGTAATCCGTATGTGTTGTTTACACGCTATTTTTGTGACTCAGAGACTGCAATGGTTTATAACCAAAGTTTAATAACCCAATTTAATAACAAAAGATGAAAAAACTGTTGACCTTATTGATAGGTATCAGCCTGGCATTTACAGCAAATGCCCAAAAGAACAATCAGATGTCGGATAAGCAAACTTTTGTGCATAAGGCTTCCGATAAATATGAATATCCCACCGATCCGGAAGTGTTGAAAAAGTTGGAGCAATGGCAGGACTTGAAGTTCGGTATCATGTTTCATTGGGGCGTTTATTCTGTCCCCGGCATTGCTGAGTCTTGGGCGCTTTGTTCGGAAGATCGTTGGTTTACCCAACGTCGTGAGGAGGCTCGTCCAGACCGTCCTTCTTACGGCGATTTCAAAAAATGGTATTGGGGATTGTCGGAATCTTTTAAACCAACTCGCTTTGAACCTTCAAAGTGGGCGTCATTTATGAAAGAAGTTGGTTTCAAATATCTTATTTTTACTACCAAGCACCATGATGGATTCTGCATGTTCGATTCGAAATATACGGACTATACTGTAACAAAAGGGCCATACAAAAACGGGAAATATGCCAATATTGCCTACCATGTGTTTGATGCGTTTCGCCAGCAAGGCTTTATGATTGGCGCTTATTTCTCCAAACCCGACTGGCACAACGAAAATTATTGGGATCCATTCTTTGCAACTCCCACGCGAAATCCCAACTATAACACGAAGAAATATCCCCAAAAGTGGGCCAAATTTCAGGAGTTTACAGCTAATCAGATTGATGAACTGATGAGTGATTATGGGCGCATTGATATCCTTTGGCTGGATGGAGGTTGGGTAAGAAAACCCGAGCAGGACATTAATCTGGATGAGATAGTTGATAATGCCCGTAAGAAACAACCGGGATTGATCGCTGTGGACAGAACTATTCCTGGTAGAAATGAGAATTATCAGACTCCGGAACAGACTATCCCCAAAGAACAACAGGATTTTCCTTGGGAGAGCAATATCACTTTCAGCAACACGTGGGGATGGAATCCGAATCCGAAGTACAAATCTGTGGAATGGGTTATCAACACATTGGCTGAAGTAGTAGCTAAAGGAGGATGTTTTGCTCTGAATGTAGGTCCTAATGCTGAGGGAGAGATTGACGATATCGTATATGAGCGTTTGGGTAAAGTCGGCAAGTGGTTGGATAAAAATGGAGAGGCTATCTATGCCACTCGTATTACTCCGATTTATTGTAGTGGAAACGTTTGGTTCACCGCCAATAAGGACGGAAAAACATTGTATGCTATCTATGCATTGCCTGAAAACGAACAGCTTCCTGCTGTTATCGAATGGGAAGGAAATCTGCCCGATGGTAAAATGGTATTGTTGCAAAATGGAAAATCGGTGAAATATATTTGTAAGGGAGGTAAGGTTATGGTTACTGTACCTAAAGGGGTGAAAAAAGAGGCGTTAACGTTCCGCTTTAAAGCAAAGAAATAGTGTAAAATTTTCAAATAAGATTGTTCTGTTTACAAGTTAGCGAGGCTATAAGTCTATGCGCTAACTTCTATTCAGACAATAGTCACAAACTTGTAAAAATGAATTAATAGGAATAAACATGAGGATATTCAGTTTTCTTTTTATAACGATAACGTTATTCTTCACCAGTTGCAGTCGGCCGACGGAGGAGGGGAGAAGGGTTCAAGAAAAAGATATGGAGAAGGATTATGAAATTATTTCTACAGTCAGATTGACTGTTGGTGAAAGCAAACGGTTGATAGCCAAAGGAATTACGGCGAATGAAGATGTGCAGGAGAGATTGAAAAATGGTATTGTAATTATCACATTAGGAACAACCAATACTTATATTGCAGAAGAACTGGCTAATTTGAAAGCTCCAAGAGGAAGCTTTGTGACTGGGCGAATCTTTCCAAGTTCCAAAACTGATTTTGCCAAAGATTTGAAACGGCATGATGAAATCGTGTTGATAAACGGCAAGGTATCCGACATCCCATATGTAAATGCTTTGGAGCGCATGACAGAAAAAGATATCGTATTCAAGGGAGCTAATATGTTGAACTATGCCAAACGTCAAGCAGCAGTGTGTGTAGGTGCTCCTGATGGAGGTACAGTAGCAAAATTGCGTAAATATACCGATCAGGGAAAAGGACGTTGGATTGTGCCTGTCGGTTTGGAAAAAGAAACGACACAAGACTTGTTTGAAATACAGCGTTTAGTGAATGGAAGTTCTCATCGTGCCAAAGGAACAGTGCGTCTGAATGTCACTCAAAATAATGTTTATACCGAGATTGAAGCAATCAAAGAATTTGCGGATGTTGATGTGTTCGTTACTGCCAAAGGGGGAGTTGACGGTGCTGAAGGAGGAGTTTCTTTATTGGTTTGTGGTAGTGAGCAGGAAGTAGGGAAAGCTAATGAAATCATCAGACAGATAAGTGGTGAACCCGCTTTTGTCAAATAACAAAAATAGAATCAGAAAACATGAAGAAAATGTTATTATCCATAGCAAGTATTTGTCTGTCTATGGCGCTTTATGCACAACAGGATAAAACAATAAAAGCGGATGATTTTGTCCATAAGAGTTCGGAAACCTATGAGTATCCTACTGACCCGGAGGTGTTGAAGAAACTGGAGCAGTGGCAAGACCAAAAATTCGGAGTTTTGTTTCATTGGGGAATTTATTCAGTACGTGGTACGGCCGAATCATGGGGATTATGCTCAGAACCACAACCTTGGATGTACAGAAGCCGCAAAAATGCATATGATGCTCCATATGGAGAGTTTAAAAAGTGGTATTGGGGGCAGGCAAAAGAATTCAATCCTGTTAATTTTGAACCGGCCGATTGGGCGAAAACGATGAAAGAGGCAGGATTTAAGTATCTGCTTTTCACCACAAAGCACCACGATGGCTTCTGTATGTTTGACTCGAAATATACAGACTATAACATTGCTCAAGGACCTTATAAAAATGGAAAGTACAGTAATGTTGCCTATCATTTATTTGATGCATTCCGTAAAGAAAATTTCATGATTGGCGCTTACTTTTCTAAGGCGGACTGGCACAATGAAGATTATTGGGATCCGGACTATGCAACTCCTACGCGTAATCCGAATTATGATATTCGGACGAACCCTCAAAAATGGGCTGAATTCCAACAATTCACTGCCAATCAGATTGGGGAGTTAATGTCCGATTACGGGCGTGTGGATGTTCTTTGGCTGGATGCCGGATGGGTACGTGAACCAGAACAGGACATCAAGATAGACGAGATAGTAAGCAATGCTCGCCGTAAACAACCGGGGCTGATTGTAGCAGATAGAACCGTTGCCGGACGAAATGAAAATTATCAGACGCCGGAACGTAAAATTCCAGAAACACAAATAGCCCACCCATGGGAGTCTAATATCCCTTTAACCAAAAAATGGGGGTGGAAAGAAGGTGCTCAATGCAAATCGGCAACCTGGGTAATCAATACATTGGTTGAAATTGTAGCCAAAGGAGGATGTTTTGCTTTAGGATTAGGTCCGAAACCTGACGGAACTTTCGATGAAGAAGTATATGCTGTACTGAAGCAGACAGGTGATTGGCTTAAGAAAAACGGCAAGTCCATCTATTCTACGCGTATTACACCTAATTATCACAGTGGAGATGTATGGTTCACTGCCGATAAGGATGGAAGGACATTGTATGCCATTTATGCATTGCCCGAAAACGAACAGCTTCCTGCCGTTATCGAATGGGAAGGAAATATTCCTGACGGCAGAATGGTATTATTGCAAAATGGAAAATCGGTAAAATATACCTGTGAGGGTGGTAAAGTAAAAGTAACAGTGCCTAAAGGAATAAATAATGAAGCATTAGCTTTCTGTTTTAAATTGAAATGAAATGATTTCCATAATCATTTAGAAATGTACCATATGAGTGGAAATGAGCTGCTGAAAGAAACCAGGATGCTGAATTATTCACTTTAAGGCATCGGAAAGTCTTTATTATCTGCGTAGGAATGTGGATAATAAAGACTTTTTTATACCTTTGTTTGCAACCTTACTTAAAAATGGCTTATGGCAAAATATTTTGTACTTCTTCTTTTCTTGGGACTGACTTTTATGTGTCCGTCCTATTCGCAAGCAGATAAAACTTTCAGGTTTTCGCATATCGGTTTGAGTGAAGGCTTGTCGCAAAGTACAGTGGTTGATATCACACAAGACAAGTATGGGAGTATGTGGTTTGCTACGTATAACGGTTTGAATAAATACAATGGCTATGAGTTTGCCGTATATAAACATGATGAGTCTGATTCTTGTAGCATAGCAGGGGATGTGGTGAGGATTTGTCATTTGGATAAAGCCGGAAATATATGGGCAGGTACAGATCATGGGTTATCGTTGTATGATGTAAACAAGGATAATTTCAAGAATTTCATTTACTTGGGTGATAATTGCGATATCAAGGGCATTGCAGATTTTGATGAACATAAACTGTTGTTGTATGTGAATGAGCGATTAATCTTGTTTGATTGCGTCAAAGAAACTTTTCTGGAAAATGCTTTGCCTGTGGAGTTCTCTTCACTCACGCCTACTTTCCTCAGGCAACAAGGTGATAAAGTGTATATTGGTAGCCGGAAAGGAATATTTATCTATTCGATTTCACAAAAGAAATTTCAGAGTCTTTTCATAGAAGCGTTGAAAGGAGCGGCTGTTATAACTATATTGCAGGAGTCAGCCACCCGGTTATGGGTGGGGACTGCCGGGAGTGGGTTGTTCTTGGTAAATCCGCAAAACAATCAGGCTGTACATCATATGCATGCTCCGGGGAAAAAAGGGGGTATCAGCTCGAAGCATATACGGGCTCTTGCGTTTGATTCGGAACAGCGGCTTTGGGTAGGCACTATCAATTCATTGTACATTTATAATGCTAAAGAGGACTGTTTCCAGAGTTATAAGGATGGTGGTACATCTGCAAACTCCCTATCGCATGCGTCTGTACGGAGCATTTTTATGGATTCGCAGGGCGGTATGTGGGTCGGTACTTATTTCGGGGGTATAAACTATTGTCATCCTTTGAAAAACCGCTTTCGGAATTTGCAGATTACTGCAGATCAAAAGGGGTTGAACAGTAATGTGATAGGTTGTATTCGCGAAGATTCTTCAGGTGATTTCTGGATTGGAACCAATGAAGGAGGGGTGAACCATTATGAAACACCCACCGGAAAAGTTACCCACTTCACAACCAAGGAAGGTTTGGGAGGAGATGATGTGAAAGCCATTTATTTAGATGAAAGTAATGGGCTGGTTTATGTGGGTACACATACCGGTGGACTGAGTATAATACATAGGCGGACTGGCCGGATAGAGACATTATGGGCAGAACATGCGAAAAGCATATATGCCATTGAGCCGACAGTTCAAGGTGATTTTTGGATGAGTGGTTTGAGTTGGTTGCTTCATTTTGACTCTCGGACAAAAGCCTTTACTCGTGTCAATATTGATAATCCTGCATTGAAATCCGGTATTATGTTTATTTATCGTGACAGTAAACGCAGATTGTGGATCGGGGGAAGAAATGGAGTGGATGTGTTTAAAGACGACAACGGAGAACTGTCTTGCTGCCGGCTGTTTTCTTCCGGTGGTGGGCAGCTTTTTTGCCGAAAGTATGTTAATTGTGTGTATGAGGCCCATGATGGCGTTTTTTGGATAGCTACTCGTAGCGGACTTTACCGCTTTGATGAGAGCAAGCAGGAAACAAAACACTATACAACGCTGCAAGGGCTTCCGGACAATGTGGTGCATGGTGTTTTGGAAGATGAATATGGTAAATTGTGGATTAGTACTGATAAAGGGCTGGGAAGTTTGCAATTGAAGACGGAGATATTCCGTAATTATATGGAAGTTGACGGATTACAGAGCAATCAGTTTACAGAAAATGCATTTTGTCGTGCAAAAAATGGGGAAATGTACTTTGGCGGCATAAATGGCATTACAGTTTTTCATCCGGCTCAATTAGTGGACAATCCTTATACTCCACAGGTAATAATCACTCAATTGAGTTTGTTCAATAAAGCGGTGTACCCAGGTGATGTTACGGGTATATTGGAAAAAAATATCAGTGCAACCAAGCGTATCACCTTAACGGCTAAGCAGAAAATGTTTTCATTGCAGTTTGTTGTTTCCAACTATATCTCGGGAGTACATAACACTTTTGCATACAAACTGGAAGGATATGATGATGAATGGTATTACACCCATATGCGTACTGTCTCTTATTCTAATTTGCCACAGGGAACTTACCGCTTTATGGTGAAAGCTGCCAATAATGATGGAAAATGGAACGATACACCTACTGAGCTGGAGATTGTTGTGTTGCCGGTATGGTATAAGACTTGGTGGGCTATTCTGGTGTTTGTATTGCTTGCATGTGCTGCCGCAGCGGTCATATTCCGTTATTTTTGGGCCAAGAAAATGATGCAGGCACAAATTCTGCTGGAACGTAAGGATAAGGAGCGTCAAATGGAAATCAATGAAATGAAGCTTCGTTTCTTCATAAATATTGCTCATGAATTGCGCACTCCGTTGACCTTGATATTAGCTCCATTACGTGAACTGCTTGAACAGGTGGACGACCGCAAGATGCACAAGCAATTGGAATATATACGAAAAAGCACAAATAGGTTACTGCATCTGGTCAATCAGTTGATGGATTACAGAAGGGCTGAGCTGGGAGTGTTTGCATTGAGAGTTTTTCGCAACAGGATATATCAGACCGTACACAAGACTTTTCTTCTTTACGAGCGTATGGCACAAGAAAAAGACATACGTTATCATTTTGACTCTGAAATAGAAGAGGATGAGGTCCTTTGTGATCCCGAGTATTTGGAACTGATATTGAATAATTTGTTGTCCAATGCCTTTAAATACACGAATGCTGGAGATATAACGGTAACGCTGAAAAAAGAGGAGGGCGAATTGATGTTGAGTGTGCAAGATACCGGTTGCGGTATTCCACAGTCCAAACAGCAAAAGATTTTCGAACGCTTTTATCAGGTGAACAATGTCGGTATGAGTAGTGGAATTGGTCTTTCGTTGGTCAAGAAACTGGTGGATATGCATCATGGACGCATTGAACTGAATAGCGAGGAAGGGCAGGGAAGTGTCTTTTCTGTTTTTCTGCCTATTGACGAGGCGGCCTATTCTCCTGATGAAATAGCCAAAGACGGAACATCTGGGAATAGAGACAAACATTCGGCCAGCGTGTTGCCTTTGTGTTTGGACAAGTATGAAGAAGAATCTTTTGTGGAGGACAAAGCCGAAAATACGGTAGAAGCAGGGAAAGAAAACATTCTGATTGTGGAAGATAATCCAGAAATATTGAATTATCTTAGTGATGAACTGGGCAAAACATATAATGTTTGGGAAGCTAAACATGGTGGAGAGGCCCTTGAGGTCATAAAAGAACAGGAAATAGATTTGATATTGACGGATGTGATGATGCCTGTGATGGATGGTCTGCAATTGTGCAGGCAGATTAAACAAAATGTGCGCACTTGCCATATTCCCGTTATGATACTGTCGGCAAAGGCTGACCTGAATGAACAACTGGAAGGTTTGCAGACAGGAGCGGACGATTATATTCCGAAACCTTTTATGCTGGCAATGGTTAAGACGAAAATCAAAAACAGGTTCCGTACCCGTTATCGTGCTCTTCAATATTACTCCAAGTCGTTGGAAGTGGAGCCGGAAAAAATGTTGCTTAATGCTATGGATGAGGAGTTGCTGAAGAAGGCGAAAGAGATTGTTGAACAGCATTTGGATGATGTGGAATTTTCTACTGAAGTGTTTGCTCGTGAGATGTGTATGAGCCGTTCCGGATTGCATATCAAAATGAAAGCTTTGACAGGGGAATCTTCTTATGACTTCATTCGGAAGATCCGTTTCAACAAAGCGTGCAAACTTCTGTTGGAAGGAAGGTATACTGTGGCTGAGATTAGTTGTATGGTGGGGTTTAGCGTGCCTTCTTACTTTTCTACCAGTTTCAAGAAATATTTTGGATATCTGCCTACAGAATATGTCCAAAAGAAGAAGAGTCAACAAAATTAAAGCATTTTTCTACAAAAAACGATAGCTGTTATACTCAATCAAACTTTATTTATTTCATATCATGTATAGGCGGGCGAAAGTTCGCCTATTTTTGTGATACCATAAAAATGAAATAATTAAACGCTTTATGATGAAAAAGAAATTACTTTTGTGTATCGCTTTGGGCACTGCTTTGGCTGCTTGCTCCGGTTCACAAAAAAAGGAGGTGGACTGGAAAAAAAACGTACTGGATGTGGCTGTCTGCCAGTTGAAAACAACGGCAGAGGAGTTAACGGATTCCGCCCTGTTTCCCCGTTCTGTATGGACCGGTTATAAGTTGGATTTTTTAATAGAGCAAATGGAACAGCCTCTTGAGAACTTTCAAGATTCGCTGTGTGCCAATCCTGCAACTGATAAACTGGGACAAAAGATTCTTTGCGGTATTTATGATTGGACAAGCGGCTTCTTTCCGGGCAGTCTTTGGTATGCATATGAATTGACCGGTGATAAGGATTTGAAAACACAGGCGGTCAGGTACACCAATATGTTGAATTCTGTAAGGTATTATAAAGACAATCATGATATAGGTTTTATGATGAATTGTAGTTACGGGAATGCCTTGCGTCTTGCACCCAGTGATACTATTCAGGCTGTGTTGATAGAGACGGCAGACAATTTATGTGGACGTTTTGATGAACGGATCGGTTGCATTCGTTCGTGGAATTTCGGACCTTGGAATTTCCCGGTCATCATTGATAATATGATGAATTTGGATTTACTTTTTAATGCTTATCGGCTGACAAAGGATATGAAATATTATAATGTGTCGGTGAGACATGCTCAAACGACGATGAAAAACCATTTTCGTCCCGACTACACCAGCTACCATGTGGTGAGTTATAACAGTGACGGTACGGTAGAGACAAAGTGTACGCATCAGGGGCAGCATAATGAATCGGTGTGGGCACGTGGACAAGCATGGGGAGTTTATGGTTATACGGCATGTTATCGAGAAACACGTAATTTGGATTTTTTGAATCAGGCTATGCACATTGCTGATATGATTATGGAGAAAGTCACAACGGAGGATTGTATTCCTTATTGGGATTATGAAGCTCCGGTTACTTCGGACACTCCTCGTGACGCATCCGCTGCTGCAATTACTGCTTCAGCTTTTTTGGAACTAAGCACATTGGCTCCTGAAGGACAGAAGTATTTCTATTATGCAGAACGGCTGCTAAAGAGATTATCCCAAAGTGATTATTTGGCAAAAAAGGGTGAGAACGGAGGATTCTTGCTGAAACATTCGGTAGGGTCGCTTCCACATGGGGCAGAGGTGGATGCACCGCTTAATTATGCTGACTATTATTATTTGGAAGCATTGAAGAGATATTTGGATATGCAGGAGTAATTTTACCATGAGTGATATGTATTGTTTCAAAAGAGTTTTATGTTTGTTTTTTCTGTTGTTTGGGTTGGCTTTTCTCCCAGTAAATGCTGTGGAAAACTATTTGTTGAGAAATTGCATGACTTTTTCCGATTTGAGTTCGGCCATTTGCATGAATCAGAGTTGGGTGGATTATCCTGCATATGAAGATCGTGAAGGATGGAAGAGGCGGGTAGAACCTTCAATTAGGAATATGATTATTCGAAATGGCGAGAAGGCACTCCAATATGAGTGGAAGCCCGATCTCGCTTCTGACTATCTGGCTTTTAAGCGTACCGGTGAGAGACGGACTGTACGTGTAAATCATCGGATGCTACAAGCGCTGGTTTTGGCAGAACTGGTGGAGGGTAAAAAACGCTTCATGGATGCTATTATAGACGGCGTGTGGTTCTTGTGTGAGACTCCTTGGATAAGTTCTGCTCACCTGTTTTTTCAACAAGATCAGTCTGGATTACCTGATAAAAATGAACCGACCATAGACTTGTATGTGGCTGACATTGGTGCACAAATGGCATGGTTGCATTATTTTTTTAAGAAGGAGTTTGATAAGGTGAGCCCTTTGATAGATAAGAAAATTGTGGAAGAAGTCAAAAAAAGGTTGATAGCACCTTATTTTATGCGGAATGATTATTGGTGGATGGGGTTTACCAGGGAGCAAGTCAACAATTGGAATCCATGGATTAATTATAACGTATTGCAAACACTGATGTTAGTGGAGGACAATCCGCAGCGTATAAAGGATGGTGTTTGGAAATTGATGAATTCGGTCGACTTTTTCTTTAGTATGTATCGTGCGGATGGTGCATGTGATGAAGGACCGACCTATTGGAGCGGAGCGTCCGGATATGCATTGAAATTCTTGGATTTGCTTCATAAAGTTACAGCAGGTAAGGTTGATGTTTTCAAAAATCAGCTTTTGCGGAATATGGGACAGTATATTTACAAAGTGCATATTGGTAAGACTCTCTTTGTGAATTTTGCGGATTCATCTCCTAAAGTTACTCCCAGTGCCAGCATACTGTTCCATTATGGGAAAAGAATTGAGGACGAAAAAATGATGGAGTTCGCTGCGTTTATAGCACATCAGAATTCAAGTTTAAAAAATAGTTTGAACGGACCTTTTGCGGTAGCTTTAGATGAATTGCTTATGCATAAAGAAATAATGAATTATCCGCAGCGTGCACCGTTGATCGGAGATTTCTGGTTTAAGGACACGCAAATCTGTGTGGCTCGTGATAAGGCAGGTGAAAGTGGTGGGTTCTTCTTTGCGGCAAAGGGCGGACATAATAAGGAGAGTCACAACCACAATGATGTAGGTTCTTGCATCCTCTATTATGACAATACTCCTCTGCTAGTTGATGTGGGAGTAGGGGTTTATACCCGGCAAACTTTTGGGCCAGAACGCTATTCTATTTGGACGATGCGTTCGAGTTATCATAATCTTCCTACCATTAACGGTGTAGAACAAAAGAACGGAAAGGAGTTCTGTGCTGGTAGCCAACGGTATAAGACGACTTCGCAAGAAGTATTTTACCAACTGAATATTGCTAATGCTTATCCTCAGGAAGCTGGTGCGAAGAAATGGGTTCGTAGTTATACTTTGCAACGTGCAAAACGGTTTGTAATAGAGGATAGTTGGGAACTATCACTGCAGCAAAACTCTTTTGTTCTGAATCTGATGACTTGTTGTCCGGTGGAAATTGATGAGAAACAGAACGTGTCTTTATTGGGTGAATTCGGCAGGCTGCGGTTGGAATATGATAAGCGGTTATTTGTTGTAGAGACGGATGTAATCAGATTGACAGATGTGAAGTTGAAACGTGGTTGGGATGGAAAGAATATAACACGAATTCGCCTGATTATGACAAAACAAATAGCTAAAGGATGTACAAAGGTGATCATTCAAAAGTAAAATGAGATACTCTCAATTAAAGGCATTGATTATCAGTATACTCTGTTGTGTGAAATTTTTCGATAAAAACTGTCGAAAAAGAGGACTTAAATATATATAAGACTGATTATTTTGAAAATATTAATCAATAATTGAGCCACAACCTGAACGCAGAGGCTTTGCCTTCGCTTATGATAATGTCCGATTTGAATGGTGGATGTACTACGACCTTTATCCTTCCTTTAAAAAAGGGAGCTGCCCGGTCAATGGCATCCACGTTAAGAATCATTTGCCGGTTCACACGAAAGAATTGTTCAGGATCCAGTTGTTCTTCCAGTTTATTTAAAGACAGGTCCAGTATATGTTCCCGGCCGCTTGGGGTGACTGCAAACGTCGTCTTTTCCTCCGAATAGAAATAGGCAATATCCTCCACCCGTAACAACCAGAACTCATCGGTTCCGGAAATAAGAAAACGACTTCTATATTTCTTTTCAGGATGTTTCAATGTCTCAAGCAGTGTTTCCATATATTTCTCCGATTTCAGCCATGCCTGACCATGGAGAGCCTCATATTTGGCGATAGCATCCGATAAGCGTTGCTCGTCTACCGGTTTAAGTATATAATCTATGCTGTTTACGGAAAAAGCGCGTATGGCATATTGATCATATGCTGTTGTGAAGATAACGGCTGATTTCGGCTTGGCTGCAGACAGAAAGTCGAAGGCATCTCCGTCTGTAAGATGTATGTCCAGAAAAATCAGTTCGGGATGTTCATGGGAGGCAAACCATTCCACAGCGTCATCCACACTGCCAGGAATAATCTCAATGTTCCATTCGGGGCGCAGTGAAGATACCATAGAGTGTAACAGGCGTGCCGCAGGTATCTCATCTTCTATAATGACTGTATTTAGCTTCATTGTATAATCGGTATTTTAACTGTAAAAACAGAATCTTCTTTCTGAATGACAATATTCTTATTCGACATCAGCCGACATCGATTTGACAAATTTTTCAGCCCTATCCCGGACGAGGAGTCCTTTTTTTTCTTTGGAGAAACCGGATTGCTGACTACCAAATATTCATTGTCTATTTCGATGTGGATAGTCATGGGCTTATCGGGGGAAATGGAATTGTGCTTGATCACATTTTCTACCAATAATTGCAGGGTAAGTGGAGGTATCTGCCGTTCCATATATTCGGGGGGAATACGGCAGTCATAACTGATGCAATCGCCCAAACGAACCTTGTGTAGGAACAAGTAGGAATTCATAAAGTCCAATTCTTCTTTTAGCGGGATCAGGTTCCTGTCCTGACATTGGAGAACATAGCGGTATACGGATGATAGGTTTTGGGTAAAGCATACCGCATTGTCCGGATTATATTTTATTTCGGCAATCAGCGTATTCAAACTGTTAAACAGAAAATGTGGATTCAGCTGGTTTTGCAAAGCAGTATATTTGGCCCGAGAGTTCTCCATCTGCAATTTAGCGGCTTCCTGTTGTAACAACCAGTTAGCTTGCAGGGTACGGTTGGAGAGTAACAGCCCGATGACTACCATTTCTGCCATCCACACGACTATCAGCAAATTCCAACCGCTACGCGAGAAGTTGAATATCGGTTCTACATTTGCCAGAATTTTAGCCGTTACGAATACACCGTAGTTCAACATCAGAAAGAGGAAAATGACACTCATATAGACCATGACGAGCTTCCATTTTCGGAAAGTATTAATAACATACTGCCTGTTTACCCATTCGGACAATCGAAGTGTGGAATATCCCACCAAATTGAATGCGAGTATGGTGAAGACAACCGCTCCCCATGAATAAAACGCCTCAGCTGTCTTAGGTGAGAAATCCGTATAGTTGGCAATCAGGAAGTAGGAGAAAAGTCCCAGCCCTGAAAATAATAGCATATATGTTATTGTGGTCCATTTCATAGGGGATAAAGATACTATAAATTCTGATGATTTAGTATTTGTTGAGCGCTTTGAGTAGCTCGGAATAATAATTCTGTGCCGAAACCTTGGCATGTACATAGTTCATTTGTGCCAGCTGGCGATAGGTTTGGGCATCAATCACCTCAATGACAGAGGACTTACCCTCGCCATAGCGTTCTAAAGCCATTGTTTCATTTTCACAGGCCTTGTCCAGCGAGTTTCTTGTCAGGTTCACTTGTTCTATTGCTTGCCGGAGGGAATTGCGTGCCGTTTGAATCTCCAGGTTTACTCCGTCTGTCACTTTGCTCAGATTTTCAGCTGCCATATCCATTTTGAAGGAAGAAGCCCGTTTCTCATTTCGACGTTTACCCCATTCAAATAATGGCATGGAGACTGTAGCGTATACGGCATAATTGGGATCCATATCCGAATGGAAGTTGTAACCGGGGGAGGAATAACTTCCGTCCATCCCCACATAAAATTGTGGCATATACTTGGAGAGTGTCAGCTTTTTTTCGCTCTCGGCAATCTTTATCTGCTCCATGGCTATCTTCAGTTCCGGACGGACAGAGCCGCTATCGCTCCAAAGTGATGCGTCATCTGTCACTACTATCGCTACGCTGTCTTCCACTTCGGTCTGTGATTGGAGTTCCACTCCAATGAGCGAATTGAGGGCCATACGACCGTTCTCCAGGTTTTTCTTGGCTTGCAGGAGTTGGTATTCCGCTTCATTCAGTTTTACCTCCATCATCAGCAAATCCTGTCGGTCTGTGAGTCCGGCTTCGACCCGTTCGCGGATGGTCTGAGTCAAGGAAGATACGGAGTTGCGGTAGTCATCGGATATGCGGACAATCTCCGTACGTGCCACTGTATTCCAATATTGCATATCCGTCTGTAAATAGATGCCAGAACGGATGTATTCTTCCTGAAAGCCGCTGACATTATGCCTGTACTTGGCCATCCGTATGGTCTCCAGCAAGCGTCCTCCCGTATATATGGGTTGCAGCAGGGAGACGGAAGCACCGTATTTCATGTCTTTTCCTTCGAAAGTGACCGGATTACCCATGGAAGGTAAATCCAGCGTCAATTGCAATGGGTTTCCTGTGTACTGGAAGTTAGCTCCTCCGGACAGCTTGGGATATAAATCCTTTTGGGCTGCTTTCTCCAGTTCGAGGCTGGCGGCAATATTTTTATCCGCAGCCTTCAGGTCATGGCTGTATTCAACAGCCATTGACCTGTATTTTTCCAGTAGAGGATTCTGCTGGGATACAGCTACGGAGGAAACACACAATGAAAATAAAGCCAGTATATATTTCTTTAACATAATCACGATTCTTTTACTTTATAGAACATAGAATACAAAGCCGGTGTGACGAACAATGTCAGCAGGGTGGCAAAGGTCAGACCGAAAATAATGGTAGCAGCCATGCCGCCAAAGGCAACATCGAACAACAGGGGAACCATACCCAGAATGGTAGTAGTAGCTGCCATCAGTACCGGGCGTGTACGCGATACGGTAGCTTCTATAACTGCCGTATAGGGGATGATCCCATCGTGGCGCTGTACATTGATTTCATCCAGCAGCACAATGACGTTTTTGATGATCATACCCAGCAAGCCTAACCAGCCGGCAATCGGGAAAAACCCGAAATCGAAACCGGTAAGTAGCATACCAACGGCCACTCCGATAAGGGAAAGGGGAAGTATACACAGGATGATACCTGGTTCGCGGAAGTTTCCGAACAAGGCAACCAAAATCACTATCAGCATTAAAAATGCCAATGGGAAAAATTTGGCAAGTGCCTGTAAGCCCTCGTTCTGATCCTTATATTGTGAATCCCAAAAGAAAGTATAACCTTCAGGCAATTCCATGGCTTCAATCTCCTTGCGTATTTCTCCATGGACTTCGGCCATTGTATGTCCCGGCTGTACACCACACATGGCGGCCATGGAGAGTTGGCGGTTGTAGGTACGTATCTGAGGCCATTCCCAAGCGGTTTCCACTCCTTTGGTGACTTGTGACAATGGTGCAGAATGTTTGCCATTCCATACAGAGAGGTTTTCCAATGAGTGTGCATCTGTTACGGAGGTGTTATCAGACTTCAGCAGTACCGGAACTTTCTGTTCGTCATCGCGGTAAATGCCTACGGGAAGTCCATCGCTGACGGATTTTACGGATTGCATCATCTGTGCTTTGGTAATGCCAAGTGCACCAGCTTTGACAGGGTCGTAGATAGGGCGCATAACCAGGGTCATGTTACCCCATTCATTACGTACATCTGCTGCTTTCGGGTTGCGCCGCATAATTGAGGTTGCCACGTTTACCAGTGAATCCAGAACTGCGGCATCCGGACCAAGGAAGCGGGCTTCAATCATCGCTTCCGTCAATGGACTCAGCTCAAATTTGTTGACCTTGATCAGTGGCTCCGGAAACTTCAGCCGGATGGAGTCTTGCAACAGGGAGTGCATGGCTACCGCATCTTTGGAAGTATGACATTTGATGAGTAACTGCGCATAATTGGACTGTGGCCCGAAAGCTATATTGGACAAATAATACCGCGGCGGTGTGCGGCCGATGTAGTTGGAAACCATTTCCACTTCTTCATGTCCCCGTACATAATCTGCCATTTCGCCGGCTATACGGTCTGTCTCATAAATGTTAGTGCCTTCCGGTAGCCACATGTCCATCGTGAAGTATTGTTTGTCCAGTGCAGGAACAAATACTTTCGGTATAAACTTGAAACTCCAAGCTGAAAGTACCAACATCACTACCAGAGAGGCGACTGTCATGGTACGGTGGCGTAGCACCCAACGGAGGGCGTTACGGAATATATTATAGTATTTGCCGTCGAAAAGACCGGCTTTCAACTCCTCCGGACGTGGACGGCGTACAAACTCCTGAATGAAGAATGGGGTTTGTGTCAAGGCGAATACCCAGCTGAACATCAGGGAAACTCCGATGACGATGACCAGTGACGAAAGCAATTCTCCGGTGATATGCGGAGAGTAGTATATCGGTAGGAAAGTCAGTATGGCAATGATAGTGGCAGCCAGTAAAGGCAGTGCAGTGGATGAACAGGCACGCATGATGGCAACTCGTTTGCGCATGCCCCGTTCCATATTGACTAACGCCGAATCGGATACCACAATGGCGTTGTCCACCAGCATACCCATGGCGATAATGATTGCGGCCAGTGACATGCGTTGCAAGGCTATGCCTGAAGCCATCATGACTATTAGCGTGGCGAAGATGGAGAATACCAGTCCGCTGCCTATCAGAATACCATTCTTGAATCCGATAAAGAACAATAGAATGGCTACTACTGTGAGTACGGAAATAATCAAGTTCAGGATAAATCCCTGATTGGCTATATCCGATTCATATCCTTGATCATAGATGGCAGTCAGTGTAAAGCCTTCAGGCATTGTCTCTTTAAACTTATCAAGCGTGATTTGCACAGCCTTTGCCATATCCACTACGTTGCCGGTGGGGACGGTGGAGATAGCAATACCTATGGCAGGACTTCCGTCAATCCGCATGATGTTGCCCGGAGGGTTTTGGTAGCTTTCTTCTATATTGGCAATGTCGGCCAAACGGAAATGTTCTCCGGTACGTGATACAATAGTTAACTCGCGTATGTCATCCAAAGAGTAAAAATTGCCGGTGGATTCGATTCGGATACGATTGCTGCCAGCATCCACTCCTCCGGCATCCACCACCTTGTTTTGTGCTTCAAATGCATGGGCGATGTCCGCAGTAGTCACTCCACTTTGTGCCATAACAGCCGGGCTGATGGTTACGTCAATAGTAGGTGTCTGCACACCGTAAATCTCCACTTTGGCCACGTCTTTCACCTTCAACAGCTCATTCTTTATCAGCTTGGCTTCGTCTTCCAGCTCACGAAATGAGTAATTGTCACCGGTAAGCCCGTAGAACACGCCCAGCACATCGCCGAAGTCATCGTTGACAATGGAGGCACCTGCTCCGGCGGGTAATTTCCCCTGTACGTCATTCACTTTACGACGCAACTTGTCCCAAAGCTGTTGCATCTCATCTGCACGAATCTCTTTTTTTACATAAACGGTAATCTTGGAAAGACCTGCACGATTTTCCGTTTTCAGGTAATACAGTTCACCCATGGATTGTATGGCTTCTTCCAAAATGTCGGTTACTTGCGTCTGTACTTCCGATGGGGAAGCTCCCGGATAAGGAGTCAGTACCAATGCCTGCTTAATAGTAAAAGGCGCATCTTCCAGTTTTCCCATTTTGATATAGGAAAACAATCCACCTGCCAGTACCAGCGCCAGTAGTAAAATGGTGACGGATCTTTTCTGCAAGAAATATTTTACGAACTTCATAGGTTTATTTTTTAGAGGAGATCTCAACTTCCATGCCGTCCGAAAGGAAACGCAAACCGCTTGTTGCAATAGTCTCATCGGCGGAAAGTCCTTTGGTTATAAGTACCTTGCCACTGGGCAGTAAATCGCCTTTTGTCACCTTGCGCAGACTTACTTTGGAAGTACTTTCGTTGGTTACCCACACAAAGTCACCCACTTCGGGACGGTGGCATAAGGCATACTGTGGGATAACTACACCTGCTTTCTGATCTGTGGAAATATCCATATATACCTTGCCTGACATTCCGGCCAGCAGCTTTCTGTCCGGATTGGGTAATAGTGCGGTTAGCAGGTAGGAAAGATTATTACGGGTAGTGCCTTTGGATACTTCAATTACTGCCGCCTTATAAACTTTGTCGGGATACATGTCGAAACACACTTTCACCGAATCAAGCGATCGGGCTGCGGCTGCCACTTCTTGTGTCACGTATGTTTCGATGCGGAGACGGTCAATGTCTATCAGCGACAAGACAGGCTGTGCAGCTTTTACATCTTGGAACTTCTCTATATATACTTCGCCCACATATCCATTGAAGGGAGCTATGAGACGTGAATCTTCCAGTTCGTTCGAAGCCATGTCAAAGGAGGTCTTGGCCGTAGTATAATCGGCCTTTGTCTTTTCATATTGGCTGGCAGAAATATTGTTCTTTTCATACAATTTCTGTATTCTGTCAAATTCCGTTTTCATCTGTTCATATATGGCTTTAGTCCGTTCTTTGCGTATGCGAAAGTCTCGAGGATCAATCTCGGCGATAATGCTTCCTTGCGAATAATAGTTACCGGAATATACATCGAAGCGGTCTATCGGACCATCTACTCGGAAGGATAATTCCGAAGTACGGTATGGCCGGGAGATGAAAGCATATTCCTTTCCATTCCCACCGGAATATTGAACTGCTTTTTCAGTTTTGACAATCATTCCCGACCGTACTTGTTCATTCTTGCCAGTGCAGGAAACCAACAGTGTAAACACTGTGGACATCCATAAAAATACTTTTATTCTCATGTGTATATCTCTTAATATGTTATATTAACAGCGACAAAAGTATAGAATAAAAAATGCATCTTTCGGTCTAATTTACCCAAGTCGGGAAAACAATACCTGAATACGGAATTGGGGTGATGAAATACGGATTAAGAGGATTTGAATAGGACTAAAATAGGATTAGGTGGCAGTCTGGAAGATTCTTCAATAGATTCGTTTATTCATTGTGATTGGGTCTCCTATTTTGTAGTAAAAAGGGAGATTGCCTTGATACTTAAATGGCAATTTCCCTTTCTTTTATATTGGTAAATTGTAAAACTGAAATCTAATAAATAGGTAACTTTTATCCTTAAATGTGTCCGGGTAAATGCTTGTTGTATGTTGGCATGGTGATGTGGACACTTCGGAAAACGTATGTCTCTCTTAGAGTGTATTATTTATGTAATTTGTTGATTTTATGTATGTGATATACACTCTTGTAGTTGGCAGCAAAGCCTTCGTTTGATTTTCCCATGTCTTCTACCTGTAGTTCAGCGTATACAGGAATTCCGTTTTTCACTCCTTTAGTTATTTTGTCATATTGTTGATAAAGTTTCCCGGTCTTGTCTATGACCCAATAAGCTTCATCGCTTCCTTCAGGAATGAATGACCGGACTTCTGTCCCGATTATCAGTTTTCCCTTTACACTCAATGTTTTTTTTGCTGGAGCAATTAAAGAGGCTGGAATGTTTTCGTTCAGCTTCTTCTGGGATATGGTATCTTCTTTTGCATATCGGAGAATAAGCTCTCCTTTTTTTAATATCAGACTGTCTTGGGTCAGTTTTTCAATATGAAGCGTGTCGGAGAAGGGTAACACCTGGTGGTTGCCCACACTTTTCCCAGAAAGAATTAGGAAAGCTCCTTCCTGTTGCCAGGCTTTATAAGACAGCGTAGCCATATTGACCGATGATGCTTTTCCATCCGCTTCGAGCACAAAGCCCTGCTTGAGTTCCGGTAGCCCGGGGACAGCTTGCATCCATTTACCGACAATGTTTTCATTTTTTCCGCATGCAGTCAGCAATACGGCTGAAAAAACTAATAACGTACATTTTAAATGATTCATTTTTATTCTGCTATTCTTAAAAAAAACTCTGTAATTAATAAAAAGAGAATATCTATAGGCTAATATAGACATTCTCTTTTGAATACTGAATGATTTTACTTTAAAAACGTGAATGAGCAATCTTATGTTGATTCATGTCAAAATTGAAAGTTGTCGGAGCAAAGTCCGAGAGTTCTTGCTGATTTTCTCCTTCTCCAAGCAAAACTTTCGTTGCGGCAAAATTAAATTTCATATTTGCACTTTCAACGGAATATCCGGCTTCTTTGCCAGGTTCGACTTTTACTTCAATAAGTAAGGCTTCCGGATTTTCATTTTCGGTTTCTGATGGTATCGCAACAGACAATTTCAATGATTCCGGATTCAAAACGAATTTAATACTATCTTTGGCCGCTGTGAGCGTAGGTTTGTATCCTACTTTGTAGTTTACGTCACCTACGGCTTCTACAATTTTGTCTGTCAAGGTTTCATCTTTGACGATAGACAAAACAATGTCTTTAATGGGAAATTTCTCAAAATATACGGTATCATTATTAACTGTAGCTGATATATCTACTCCAACCGGCGCTTCTTCATTGTTTTCTTTTTCTGTTGGAGACAAGCTGGAGATAAGCATTTTACCTGTATAATTCCCGAACATTGTTCCCGTTGTGACTTCATCCGGAAGTTGTGGAGTGTTCTCGTCATCATTACTACAAGCTGTGAAACAAAATGAACTGCTAAGTACCAACATTGATACGAGTACTCTCATGGGTTTAAAAACTTTTTTCATTTTCTTTAATTTTAAAATTTGATTAATACTGTGCTGCCAATCTATGGCGGCTTTTGCGCATTAAATGCAGTTCCCATTTAAATAGCTGCATGATGGGATTGTTAAAAAGAGTTTTTTGTTTGATATACAGTATGATATCTACTGCATTTTTAGAGAGAAACTTATTTCTGTATTTGGGTTTTAATATTCAATCAGTCTCATTTCATATGCTATATTTTCGTTTTTTTGTTTTTAGGATTCCAACTGTCTTTCAAAAAAAACATTGGGGGTAATCCATTCTTTTACAGCTTTATATTTGATCTCTTGTGTATGTTTAATGACATTTTTGATGAACCTATTTGCTTGTTGGTAGGTGAATATTACTTAATTGTCACGTTTTTGTACTTGAAAAGAATATAGTAAGGTTTGTTATTTAGAATATTGTTCGTATATTTGCGAACAATATTCTATGTATGGACGAAAAGAAAGATTATACAGCTACGCAAGAACAGTTGGCAAGATTTGCCAAAGCATTGGGACATCCCGCCAGAATTGCCATTATGCACTTTTTGGCAAAACAGAAAACATGTTACTTTGGGGATATTCATGAAGAACTTCCTATTGCCAAAGCAACCGTATCGCAGCACCTAAAAGAGTTGAAAAATGCGGGACTTATACAGGGAGAGGTTGAAACACCTAAAGTGAAATATTGTATCAACCGAAAGAATTGGCAACTGGCTCGTGAACTCTTTAAGGAGTTTTTCGAGCAATGTATCTGTAAATCGGGGGAGTGTTGCTGATAGTCCCCTTTTTTAATCTTAATGTTCGTTGTTTTACGAATTACATTTAATATGATAAATTTATAAATTATGGAAATTAAAGTATTAGGAACGGGTTGCGCAGGTTGTAAGGCTCTGTATGCAATAGTTACGCAAGTAGTAAAAGAATTAGCCTTGGAAGCGGTAGTAACCAAAGAAGAAGATTTGATGAAGATTATGGAATACAATGTAATGACGCTTCCTGCTCTTGTCGTGGACGGTAAGGTTGTGGCAAAAGGCAAGCTTTCTGCCAAAGAGGTAAAAGATATATTAATCAAGTAAATCTGATTATTATGAAACGCTTTTTATTCTTTACCATTGCTTGTTTGTCTTCTATTTGGGGAATGGCACAGATTGCCACAGATACCTATGTGGAGGTTCTTTATTTTCATGGAAAACAACGTTGTGCAACTTGCAAAGCCATTGATAAACACACGAAAGAAGTAGTTAATGTAGATTTGGCGGAATTGGTCAAAAATGGTAAACTACGTTTCAAAGAAATAGATATTTCAACTCCTGAAGGTGAAAAGCTGGCAGAAAAATATCGTGTAAGCTGGTCATCTCTTTATGTTAATAAATGGGAGAACGGTAAAGAAGAACGTAACGACATGACACGCTTTGGCTTTCAGAATGCCCGAAGCAATACAACGGTATTCAAGAAAGAATTAAAACAGAAAATCAACAGGTTGCTAAAATAACACAGTTTTATGGAATACTTGCAAACGTTGTTGGATAATAGTGAGATACCTATTATCACCGCTTTTCTGCTCGGCCTGTTGACTGCTGTAAGTCCTTGTCCATTGGCGACTAACATAACCGCTATCGGATTTATCAGTAAGGATATAAATAACCGTAACCGGATATTTACAAATGGTATTCTATACACTTTAGGGCGTGTGTTGGCTTATTCTGTATTAGGAGCAATACTTATCGCAATACTCCGAAAGGGTGCAGATATGTTTGCCATACAAAAAG
>OGWY01000213.1_pt1 | contig 46860 bp, 40 predicted proteins | sample 1576121 | NCBI WGS metagenome assembly OGWY01 (sample SAMEA3541543, study PRJEB24748) | human gut metagenome | biome: human gut; feature: human-associated habitat; material: faeces | place: China | collected 2012 | reverse complement strand
GGGGGTAATACTGGACTGTATGGCCGGCGATATCGGTTTCCAAATGACAACGGAGCAGGCCCTTATGCGTGTTTCTGGCGGTACGGAAGTAAGTACAAAGTTTGCAAGTGATATGAACCTGAAAATAGCCTTTATTGTCGGGTCCAAGGCTGGCAAACGGTTGCTGGAACTTTATGTAAACGGAATCCGTTGCGGGGCTGTACAGTATGGGGCTACCGAAGGACTACTGCAGGCGGAACCGGTGAACATCCGTTTATTCAGTGATACGGCGGATGTGGAGATCAGGAATTTCCGTATTTATAACCGTGCGCTTACGGATGATGAAGAACTGAACAATTACATGGTAGACCGGACTACGTCGGACGAAATGGTCCTGTTATTTGAAAAGAACGATGTTACGGGGGACAACGGTACGGATATCGACATAGACAAGCTACGCGCCCAAGGAAAGGCGGTTATGCGAATTGTCGGCGATGTGAACCTTGTCAACGCCACCAATAACAAGAAATTCGAGGTCCCGGTCGATATCTATTTTTATAGCCCGTACGGTAAGGAGTATGACTTTGTAGCAAGGAATGTCGGTCTAAGAATACAAGGTACATCATCCACCACTTATCCGCGTAAGAATTACCGTCTTTATTTCTTGCGCTTGGAGAAATACGGTACCACGCTGGAAGTTAACGGCGTGGATGTGCCGTCTCTTGAATACAGTTTCAAACCGGGAGCACGGCCGATCAGTATATTCTGTTTGAAAGCGGACTTTTCCGATTCTTCCGGTACACATAATACCGGTGCGGTGCGTATTGTGAATGACATTTGGAAGAAGTGCGGGTGGTTGACGCCGCCGCAGGCTGCATATAAGGGGGAATATGACGTACGTATAGGTGTAGACGGTTTCCCTATGGACCTGTTTTATGATAACGACGGCACCGGTACGAATACTTATCTGGGAAAATACAATTTCAATAATGAGAAGTCGGAAAGTGCGATCATTTACGGTTTTGAAGGAATTGAAGGATTCAACGACGAAGCGTCCCTGAACGGGCAGCGTAACAAATGTATCTGTCTGGAGTTCCTGAATAACTCCGAGGCCCTTTGTTTGTTCGGGACTACCGACATGTCTTCTTTTGATGATGCGCTGGAATTTCGTTTCAAAGCAGATACTACCTGGGCGGATGCACACGAGGACGACAAGGCGGCAGTTATAAGACTTTGGAACTGGGTAGATTCATGTAAAGGTAATCCCGCCAAGTTCCTGGCGGAATATAACCAGTATTTCGGTAATGACAGCCCGTTTGCATGGTATCTGATTACCGATTACTTTATGGCCGTGGATAACCGGGCAAAAAATATGATGCTGGCGACCTGGGACGGCCTGATCTGGTATTTCCTTCCTTACGATATGGACACGTTGTTCGGTGTGCGTAATGATTCGGTACTGAAATACGAATATACCATTACCCACGAAAGTTTTGACGATAGTATCGGTAGTTATGCTTTTGCCGGCCATGATTCCGTTTTATGGGAACTGGTACGATCTTGTCCGGACAAATTGCGTGAAGTGGCGGAAACCTTGCGTAGCAATATGAGCCTTGAATATGTCCTGCAAGTATTTAACGAGGAACAAATGGGCAACTGGTGCGAGCGGATTTATAACAAGGATTCGGAATATAAATATATCCTTCCGCTTACCGAAGGGGTGACAACCGGCAGCGGAACCAGTTATTATAATTATCTGTATGCCTTGCAGGGAAGCCGTTACGCGCACCGTACTTATACCATTCAGAACCGTTTCGCCCTTCTGGATAGTCAATACGTGGCCGGTACTTATCGTCGTGACAGCTTCGCAGCTTATTTCGGGTATAAGTTCGGCAGCGATAACCGGAAAATTCGGATTACGGCCTCCGAACGGTATTATTACGGGTACGGTTACACGTCCGGAACACCGCACCAAAGCGCGGTACTTGCAGAAACGGCCGGGGCTGTGGTGGAACTGACAATGGACACGGATTTAATAGTAAACGATCCGCAATATTTCTACGGTGCAAGCCGTATTCGCGGGCTTGATCTGACGGATGTAGCCCACGCCATTGTCGGCACGTTGAACCTGAACAACTGTACGGCCTTGCGTGAACTGAATGTTAGCTGTGAGGCCGGACAGATGACACTTAATGCCCTTCTGGTGGGTAATTGCCGTAACCTTCGACAACTCGACATATCCGGGCTTAAATCCTCTTCCTTTACCGGTATGGACCTTTCAAGCAACACCAAACTTGAAACCTTCCTGGCCGGTGATACATCCCTTACCGGTGTGACATTCGCCGGCGGTGCGCCTCTGGCCGTTTGCGTCCTTCCCGCAACTTTGCAGACGCTGGAGCTCCGGTACCTGAACAAACTGACCAATGCAGGGCTGCAGCTGGAAAGCACGGCAAATATCACGCGCCTTGTGATTGATAACTGTAGCCTGATCGACTGGAACACGTTGTTACAGCAATGCAGCGCGACCAGCTATCTACGAATTACCGGTATAGATATGGACGGGGACGGAAGTTTGCTTCGCGGGCTTATGACAATGGGCGGTGTTGATGAAGACGGGGGAAACGTGCAGACGTGCCGCCTGGTGGGTACGTACCGGCTGACCCAGTCCATGTCGGACGAAGAGTACGCCGCCACCTGTGCGCACTTCCCGGAACTGAATATCATTCAGCCGCAGTTTGTCTGCATAAAAATAGACCAGACGGTAGAGGACGGGGAAAAGATTACAAACCTGGATAACTCTACCGGATATGACTATAATACGGAATTTACCCCGTCTTCCCATATCCTGGAGGTGTTGGCGAAAAGACATTGCGTTCTGGCCAAAAAGACGGCGGAGGGTGAAATGACCTGTTATCCGCTTCATGATGAGAGCCGGAACAAATACGCCGACAGTGACAGCGTGGAGAACGCCACGGATGCAGTATTAACCGGATCGGAAGGCGAAGTTTACGTATATGAGCCTCATTACTGGTACAAGGGAGTAACGGACGTGCTGAACCAATGTCTGTACGGTTTTATTTCAAGCAATGAGGATGCGCCGGCAGCGGCAGGGTACACCAGTGTAAAACTTACCCGCGAAGAGCTGGAGGTAACGGAAGGGATCGGGATTCGTAAGAATACGGATTACACGACCCTTGAAGAGGCGAAGAATGAATACGAATCCGGATCGTTCGCCCTGGTGGACGTGCGGGATTACAAGCAGGTCCGTTTCCCCGGTCTGGCTTCCACTCTTTACGGGGCTGCATTTATAGATGATACGGGCAAAATAGTAAGTCGGGTAAGCGTTTCAAACGCGAACGGTTTTATTAATGGTATGTACCTGTTTTGTGCTGTTCCCGCAGGGGCTACTTTCCTGGCCTTTACTTTCCTTAATTCGGCGGCCTTCGATTTCGTTTTACTCACAACGTCGGAAAGTGTGGAAGCGATCGAGCCGGACTGGGTAGAGCATACGGAATGCCTGGGCGGTGCTTATGAAGCCTACCTGATTGATGATGTGCTGCGTTCTGTCAGCGGTGTTTCAAGTGTAGGAACCATTTCACAGAGCCAGGCAGTCAAATACGCCCAGAATCGGGGCAAAGGTTTCCAGCTGTTCGACTGGGAGATGCACAAGGATGTGGGTAATCTGCATTTCTTTAAATACGGTAATACCGATTCGCAGGGAGTTTGCGGATATGGAACAAACAATTACCAGAAAGTGACAGGCCTTACCAATGCGCTGGGGATGCGTGATACGGTTTCTTATTATAAGGAAAAGGGCGGTTCCAATCCACAGGCGGAAGGTGCTTATCGGGACGGTGTAAATTATCAGTCCGTCAATGTGCTGGGATATGAGAATTTCCAGGGAAACAAGGCGGAATGGTTGCAGTATGTCACAGTAAACAAGACGGCGGCGGACGGAAGGTGGTTTATTACCATGCCGGACGGAACGGAACGCATTGTACAGGGAATTACTGTTTATAACGCGGATATTTATCCTACCCACATGGTTTGGGGCCAGTATATGGATTTGATTGCAGCTAAAGAAGGCGGTTCCACTTCCTCACATTGGTTCGATAGGTTCTATGTGGGTACCGGTCTTTCTCGTGTGGTGTATCGGTCGAGCAACGGCGCGTACGCGTTAGGCGGTGTTTCGTATGCGAACGCGAATAACGATTCATCGAACACGAATGCGAACATCGGTGTTCGGCTTGCAAACAATTAGAATAAAGAAAAAGCGCATAAGCCTTGAAAATTGGCGTACAACAGTGGGAACGTGTTCCCGGCGTGGAGCCAAGAGGAATGAGCCTCGCCAACAGCAGCCGTTTACGGTTGGAAAGGGGAAAAATAAAGCGCAGGGCAATGGGGTTTGGTAGGAAGTTTTTTCGAAGAAGCCCGGCCCGGGGAATTGAAGGCTGATTTAATTATCATGTGGAGAGAAGATAATATTATAGAAGAGATTGTCGAGGACGCCAATATAGAGGACGCCATAAAAACGGTATTGCGCAAAAGAAGACGAAAGCGCAGCTTTGCCGGGCGTAGAATACTGGCGGATGTCCCGAAGGCGGTAGAGAGGATCAGGCAGCGGATCAGGAGTGGGCGGTTCAAGCTCGGAGGATATCGGGAAATGACCGTAGACGACGGGCCGAAAGTAAGGATCGTACAATCGGTTTCCCTGGAAGACAGGATCGTTCTTAACGCCGTTATGAATGTGGTGGACCGGCATTTGAAAGTACGTTTTATCCGGACTACTTCCGCATCCATTAAAAACAGGGGAACGCATGACCTTTTACAGTATATCGTTAAAGATATAAAGGATGATCCCGAAGGAACCCTGTTCGGGTACCAGTTCGATATAACGAAATTCTATGAGAGCGTAGACCAGGACGTTTTGCTGGATGCAGTGAAAAAGATGTTCAAGGATAAAATATTGATCGGAATCCTGGAAGAGTGCATCCGCATGATGCCTAAAGGCGTGAGTATCGGACTAAGATCATCGCAGGGGCTTTGTAATTTGCTTCTGTCTATTTATCTGGATCACCGGTTAAAGGATCAGGAGGCAGTAGCACACTATTACCGGTATTGTGACGACGGTCTGGTGCTTTCTGGTAGCAAGAAATACCTTTGGAAGGTTAGGGATATCATTCATGAACAGGCCCGTAAAGCCCGCCTGGAGATTAAAAGTAATGATACCGTTTTCCCGATTACCGAAGGTATCGACTTTCTGGGATATGTAACCCGCCCGGATCATGTGCGGTTAAGGAAGCGTAACAAACAAAAGTTCGCCCGCAAGATGCACAAGGTTAAAAGCAAGAAACGTAGGCAGGAGTTAACCGCTTCATTTTACGGGCTTACAAAACATGCTGATTGCAAGAACTTATTTTATAAACTAACAGGAAAGAAAATGAAAAAATTAAAAGATTTGGGCTACAAGTACAAGCCTAAAGACGGACGGAAACGATTTACCGGGGCAAGGATCAAGTCGCCCGAACTGATGAACAAGGATGTGATCGTACTTGATTATGAAAAGGATGTTCCGACGAAAAACGGAAACCGGACTGTTATAAAGCTGGAACTCGACGGCAAGGAGAGAAAGTATTTTACCAGCCTTGAGGAAACCCTTTTCATTTGTGAATCAGCGGCAAGAGACGGAGAACTGCCTTTTGAAGCACATTGCGAAGGTGAAGTAAGTGAAAAAGGATTGATAATTATACATTTTACTTGAAATGATACGAATTTATGCAGACAGCAAGGCGGAACCGGTAAGATGTACCAACCGCCGCCGGGGAATCTGGCGCATTACGTGGGATTACCAGGAAACAGAGACAGCAGAAGGAGTCCAACGTAGTTACATGGAAGAGACGTTCGATCATCTACCCGCACTGGCAGAAATCAAGGCGGTTATTAATGAATGGTATAACCGGAAGATAACCGACACGATCGAAAGCGGGTACATATGGAACGGTCTGAAAGTCTGGCTTTCCATGGAGAACCAGATGAATTATAAGACGGCGTACGATCTTGCCTTGCAGACAGGCGGGGAAAACCTTCCTGTTACTTTCAAGCTCGGGGAAGAAGACAACCCGACGTTTTACGAGTTTGCAAGTATGCAGCAACTACAAGAGTTTTACACCGGTGCCGTGAAACATATACAGGAGACACAAAAGGAAGGCTGGGAACTTAAAAAGGCGATAGACTGGAGTGTTTATACGTTGGAGTAGAAAAGCGAAAGGGGGAAGCGGGAAATACGGTTCCCCCTTCACTCTTTTAGTTATAACATATCATCAAAGGCGTGTATTCCCGCTTCGCGTTCATCTTCCAGAGCATGTGCGTAAACCATTGTCATAGTTATAGAACTATGTCCCAAAAGGTGGGATAGCGTTACGATATCATGTGTTTTCTTATAATACAAGGTAGCGAATGTATGCCGCCCGGTCTTTGAACTGATATCCTTTGTTATTCCTACTTTACCGGCTATTGTTTTCAATACCCGGTTTATATCCTGATCCGTGGGAAGGTTCATAAACAAGTTACCTTTTGTACGTCCGGCCCGGTAATATTCATAAATATAACGTGCCGGGTCCGATAAGGGTACAGTTACCGGTATTTTGGTCTTACCTCGTGTGTAGTGTAGTTCATTCCCTATGAACTGGTTTATCTGCAATGCTTTTGCATCGCCTATATGCAAAGAAGTAAAACAAAGAAACAGAAAAAAACGGAGTACGTTCTGGGTACATTCTTCCAGGCGGCCGGACCGGTACAAGGCGGTCAGACGGAGGAGTTCTTCTTCCGTCAGGTATATAACTTCACTTTTGGGGCGACGTATCTTTATGGCCGCGAACGGGTCCTGGTCCATATAACCGCCGCGTATGGCGGCACCTACATATATTTTGATAGTAGCCATGTTACGCCATGCCGTAGAATCCATGTTACCTATTTTGCGAAGATATGCAAAGAAAGACAGGAGAAATTCATGGGTAATCTCTGAAAATACAAGGCCGGGGGCGAATGTTTCCAGTTTCTTGATGATAGAAACGTGATGTTTCCAGGTACCGAAAGAAATTGTTTTGCTAATTTGTTTGAGGTAAACCCGTGCAAAATCAAAGAAGGTACCAAAATCGGAAGGATTGTTATACTGGCGGAAGAAACTTTCTTTTGTCAGCGTCTCATTTTTAAGACGGGCACGAACAAATATGTCGCTTACACGTGACCGGATGTTTGAGATGATTAAATTTTTGTCTTTACTCTCTTTGTCCCGGCCTTTTATCACTTCGTTTTGCTCGTCCCATTCTTTGGACGTGACACTTAACCTTACCGCGATCCTTATTTTCTCACGGTTGATATAAAATTCCACATACAGGGGGAGCCGGTCGGTTTTGCCTTTTTTGCCTTGTCTTACAACTCTTATTGCCGTCATTTTTATATGCCTATTTTATGCCTGTAGAGGGGATATGCCTACAAATATGCCTACACAGGCAGGTTATTAAAAGTTAAACGGGGCGAAAGTAAAACGTTTAATATCAGCTATTTAAAAGAAAAATCCGATAACATTTAACTGTTACCGGATGTTAATAGTGATTCCGAAGCGATTCGAACGCTTGACCCACGCCTTAGAAGGGCGTTGCTCTATCCAGCTGAGCTACGGAACCAGCCTTATTTGCGGATGCAAAGGTAGTGCTTTTTATGAAAATTCAAAAACTTTCCGGCACTTTTTTATTCATATTTTTCTTTATGGCTATGAATCAGTAATTTATAAAAGAGAAATATTTTGTTTAGTTATATGGTTTGGGATGAATAAATAGGAAAACGTCATTTTTACGAAGAATAACGAAAGTTATATAGGTTTCAAAAAGGTCAAAAAAATAAAATACGGTTGTGTTTTTCTATTATAACTTCTACTTTTGGACGATAAACAACTAAAAAACACATAAAGTTATGAAGAAATTGATTTTTTTATTTGCATTTTGTATTGTAGTGACTAATGTTTTTGCACAAACCGCCCCAGAGCAATTGAAAAAAGAAGGAAATGATGCATTTAATGCTAAAAATTATCCAGTAGCGTATGCGAAGTTCAGCGAATATCTGAAACAGACTAATAATCAAGATTCTGCAACAGCTTACTATTGTGGTATAGCAGCAGACGAAGTGAAAAAGTATGCGGAAGCCGTGACCTTTTTCGATATTGCTATTCAGAAAAAATTTAATATAGGAAATGCGTATGCTCGTAAAGCTTTGGCTTTAGATGCACAAAAGAAGACTGCTGAATATGTAGCTACATTAGAAGAAGGGCTGAAAGTCGATCCTAAGAATAAGACAATGGTGAAGAATTATGGTCTTCATTATCTAAAAGCAGGACTTGCAGCACAGAAAGCCGGAAAAGCAGAAGAAGCGCATCCCTTATTTTGATGAAATAATGGTTACTTCCAACCATAAGATAACTGTGCAGAAGAATGCTAAGACTACCGCACTTGATTATCAAGCAGTAATGGATGCTATTCGTGCTGCTTATAAGGAATTACGCGAAGATTTGGCTAACGAAAAGTTTGGGAAAGGTTTTGCCGAATGTTCTTATCAGGAGCAGAAAGCTATCAGTCTAATCTATCCCCAGAATATAGTAGAATTGGGAGTTTGTGACATCTCTTCTGATAAACCAGTGATGCCACCGCCGGAAATTCCTGTCGTGAAGGTTGATGAGCTGGTTGAAAGTAATCATCTCCTTGTGCAGACAGAAGATGATTCTGATAAAATATATGATAAGGTGGAGGAACTGCCTGCATTTCCCGGTGGGGAGGTTGCTTTGATGCGTTTCCTGAGTGATAATATGAAATACCCGAAGGTTGCCCGGGAATCTGGTATCCAAGGAAGGGTTGTGGTACAATTTGTTGTCGGAAGTGACGGTTCTATCTGCAATGCAAAGGTAATCCGTAGTATTGATCCCTATCTTGACAAGGAAGCTTTGCGGGTAGTTAGCGTTATGCCTCGTTGGAAGCCTGGCATGCAGAAAGGTAAACCTGTTAGTGTTCAGTATACGATGCCATTGATGTTTAGACTTGAATAAAGGTGAATAAATTATGAAAGAAAAAGTAGAGGATAGTACAATCCAACATTTGAATTGGAGTAAGTGGATACTCTCGTTAGCGGTAGTTGCCGTTTTGCTGCTCGGAATCTCGGGATGCGGTAATCAGGGACCTTCATTGAAAGGGCGTTGGGAGATGTTCGTGGGAGAAGATCAAAGTCCGATGGGACAGGAATATGGAGTGGATGACCTTACTTACTGCATGGAGTTGGATTTCTCGGAACGTACTTTTGATACGGAGATGGAAGAGTTACCAAGCGGAAAGAAAAGTTATGGTTTTATGGATTTTTCCACTATGTCCCGCATCTATCGTTACTATATAGATTCGGTTTCTTATATAGGCAATAATAAATATCGACTGGTGTCGTTGGGGAGTTACGATTTGCAGCTTTATGAAGATACACTTACTTTTAATCCTCAAACGAAAGAGATCAGCTATAATTCTAATTGGAAGTTTAAATATGTTTCCGGTATAAAACCATTTATGGGCGAATGGGAAAGTTCATATGGCGATGGCACAAGCGAGTATATTAATTTGAGTTTATACAAAGAGATCAATGCTCCTGATGAATATCCGTTTAATAAGCAAACATGCTATGGCTATATCATTTTTGACAGTGAAGTGGATACATCTTATATACTAATAACATCGGTACTTTCGGCAAATGCCGTGGGTGCGGATGTCTTGGCAGTATTTCCCGACTATCCGGAGGATCAGCCGCAACGACTCCATTTGACATATAACTGGAAAGACGGATCGTTAAGAATGGGTGATGGTCCTGTTTTGGCTAACAAGAACGGGATGCCAGCCTCGGAAGAACTTTCTGCTAATGATTCTTCATTGTTTGCGAAAGTAGGTATGTGGATTTTTGTTTTGGCAGTTCTTTTGGTTGTTTCCTTGATTCTGCTGAACGTGCTGGATGTTGAGGGAGCAATACGTTTTTGGTTACCTGCTACTGTATTGTTGGCAATGAGTGTGTTAATATTGTTTCTTGTCTGCAATATATTCCGCACCGAAGGGAACTTGGATTTAGGAGAGTCGGGCTTGATGAGTGTTCTGAAACTTTATGGAGCCGTTATTTTGGTCACAGGGAGTTTCTTATTTGGTTTGTTCAGTATTTTGTTGTGGCTTTATGAGGGTTTTGGTTATTTCAGTAAAACTCCCACTGTCATTGCAGCTGTGATTGCCGTAGTACTTCTTGCAATCCATATGGTTACAGGAAACATGCTATTCGATATTCTTGCAGAACGTTTTATTCCTTCATTAATGTATCAGGACGGACTGTTTGGATTTATAATGGCATTGTTGGTAGTAGCTGTAGGTGTATTATTTATTGTGCAGATGATTATATTGGCTGTTTCTGTAAAAGGAATTTATCGGATTGCGATGTTGTTGCTATATCCGGTATTCTTTGCGGCAGGGATAGTATTGCTGATATCATCAATGGCAGTGGTAATAGTTGCCATGATTGTCTGTGCTATCATTGCATTTGTGTTGGCTCCTCGGAAGGTAAGTGAGAGTTCGGGTAATACCTTGCCTGAATCTTCTGATAATAACAATGAGTCTCAGGAGGAAGATTGTGATGCGATAATCAAAGGTGCCGGTCCTTTTGGTGGCGATGTAAAGGCGAAAGACATCAGTTTCTTTAAAGACAAAAGTCTCCTTAAAGGCGAAAATGGGAAAGAATATAAAAGAAATGATGAAGGGAAATTAGAAGAGCTAAATTAATAAGTAATCAATATATTATAAATATGAAAAAGAATCTCTTCTCATGCTCATTTCTGGGGAACATAATATTTATGTTGTCTGCTGTTTTATGTGGTTGTAATGAAACCGGAACGTTTTCTGAGAAAAAATATACACCAGTGTATGTGTATTTATCTACTACTCCTTACGTTGGAGAATCTTCCATGTCAGATTTTGTAGATTATCCGAGTGATTTGGTAAGGCTTGGACTGCGGGGGACGGTAAAAGAAGTGAAAACAACGTCTGCTGCAGAAATGGTTCAGCAATTTAATGAAGACGGGAATTTGACGTCTCAAGGCTTGTGGTTTGATTCAAGTCATCGTTTTGGAGATGAATACAAGCGGGAATACGATGATGAAGGCAAACTGACAAAGCTTTATAATGTAAGGAATAAGTGGAAGGCAAAAGTCTATGCTTATGATGAATGGAATCGGTTGATAGAATGTAGAGCAGACGATTACACCCGTACTTATCAATATACTGGTGAGGATAGATCCTGTTATGTGGTTAATACAGAATGTAAAAAGGAGAGTGAAGTAGCATTGTACTTCTTTTCGGGTATTCGTGATAATAAGAAGTTGGTGTTCGATACATATGATAAACCGGAGGGATACCGGATGATGGATGGAAACACACGTATGCATTTCCAGGCAGAATGTCCTATGACGGAATTATGTAAGAGATTTACTAAGATATACTATCCGGATTCCCGGTATTATAAAAACAAGATTGATTCAATAGTTAATACTTATAATGTCTCTTATAATGATAAAGAGGATATGGAGCAATACTTGATTCATAGTGTGGAATATCCTTCCGGAAAAACGTGGGATTGCCAGATTGACTATTCTTATGAATACGACGAGCATGACAACTGGGTTGTTTTAAAGCTTTATTGCTCAGAACTCCGCAAGCTCTTGGGTGATTTCATTATTATACAGAAAGATGCGGAAGGGAAGACTTATACGGAAGATAGACGTGTTATTTCTTATTATGAAACAGAAGTAGGAAATGAGGAAATCCATAAAGAACAAAAAACAAAATGATGTATATAAAACAAATTTATTTAGTGTGTGGTATAGAATGTAATATTTGTACGAAAGGAATCGAATTATGAAAAAGCTATTTGTTTTATTTATGATGAGTTTATTGGTAGTTGCAGCTTCCGCCCAGAAGTTCTCGTGGCCGCCTAAAAGTTTTCCAATGAAAGTGCCTTTTGCCATATCGGAAGAGGTGAAGTATTATTGGGATGTGCAGGGAGTCCTTTGCACGGGTCGAGGAAACGGAGGTTATAAGTTCAGGGTGTTGGGAACAGCCAATCACGACTTTACGGCAAGTAGAAGCATTAATTTTTATTACATAAGTACAGGCAATAAGACGACAGTGGCAGGCGCGTATTATTTTCCTAAGGTGAAAAAGGGGCAACAGTTTAGCTTTGAGATAGTCTCTGCCTTTGCGGGATATACTCCTACGGGTTTTCAAGGATTTTATATTCATGATGAGATGTTGAGCATACCCAAAGAGGAAAGGAAAACCGAAACAATAGATAATATACAGCGAGTGGCGGCTGACAGAGCCTATGATGATTCGATACGTATGGTAGATTCAATAGCGGCAGTGGCGGCGGTAGAGGCGGAAATGGCTGCAGAACGTGCGGCCCGTGTAGTGACAGCTCCAAAATATCCGGGTGGAACCAATGCTTTGTATGCTTTCTTACGGGAGAACATGCGTAAGCCTCAGATTGCAATAGAAACGGCAGGATATGGTACAACTACAGTTCAGTTTATTGTGACGCGCAATGGTGAGGTTGTCGGTGCGGATTATAAAAGACGTTGCAATGAGCGTGTTGATAAAGAAGTGCTGCGTTTGGTGAATATGTTGAGTGGATGGACTCCGGCAACAAAAGGTGGTAAGCCGTGTGATGCCGTGGTACAGATTTCTATGTCGATATTTCCTTCATTTAATGCTTCGGCTCAATTTGTAAGAGTAGTGCAATAATGATGCCTGAGATGGCTGCGAAATTATATATATCAGTCAGTAAAAACGATATAGAGATGAAAGAATTTATTTTGAGGTTCGGGAGGATGGTTGTCATTGCATCGTCCTGTTTTTTGTTAGGTATAACTAATGCCTCGGCACAGAAAGTGCTTCGGAAGTCAGAGAATATGCGGCCGGTATGGCTGGTAAGCAAGACTCCGGAAACCACCAATGAAACTTTCCATTATCAACTGGTTGAAGCAGAGAACGAATCGTTGGAGAAAGCGCGGCATGATTGCCTGCTTGCTCTTTCCCGTTATATCGAGCAGGCCTGGAAGATTAGCGGAGAGGCTGAAACTGATATTCGTATGGAACAAAAGAATGGAGCCTATAAAGAATCATCAGTCTATAATTTCCATTACAAAATAGAGAATGAAGAGATAAACGTCACCACTACCAAGTATGATGAGTATTGGGAATATGTGTATTATCCGGGTGGTGGGCGCTATCATTGCTATGTGCTGTTTGGAGTGGCCGATGTTCCGGCTCCACGGTTCGATCGCCTGTCCTTTACCCGCAAATACGGTGTGCGGGGAATGGTGCGTTCGTTGATCGTTCCGGGATGGGGACAGATGTACAAAGGAAGTACGGCGAAGGGACTATGTATCCTGGGTGGTGAAGTGCTGCTTGCGGGTGGCATTATCGCTTCTGAAAGCTTGCGAAGCTCTTACGTCAAGAAGATGCACGAACAACCCAAGCATCAGCAGACGTATAACACAAAAGCCGATAATTGGGAAAATGTACGCAATGTGTGTATTGGCGCGGCAGCGGCTCTTTATGTTTACAATCTGATTGATGCAATTGTGATGAATGGGCGTAAAAGGGCGGTTGTACATAAGCCTGTACAGTTTGCCATGTATCCATCGGCAGGCGAATGTAACGGGATAAGTTTTGCTTTGAATTTTTAAAGATTTTATTATTTAAAGAATAATCATGAAAACAAGTAAGGTAGGTTTGGCGCTTCTTTTAGTATGTTGTGCGTGGGCGGTATTAATTGTGACAGGATGTGCTAAAGATGAAGTAGACACAACCGGCACCATTTATGGAATTGTGAATGATGCCGATAACGGTGAGCCGGTTTCGGGAGTCTATGTCGTTTTGAATCCGAGAGGTAAGACGACGAATACGGGTAGCGACGGGCGTTTTGAGTTCCTTGATATGGAACCGGGACAGTACACCATTCAGATATCGAAGAATGGATATAAAACGAATACGAAACGTATTTCCGTTGTTGCGGGCGAGCAGGCTTCCGGCGATATGGTGCTGGAGCGGGGCGAGTCGCGCATCAAGTTGAGTACGAACTCGTTGGCATTCGCCAAAGAGGAGACATCCAAAACTTTTGATGTAATGAATATCGGTACTTCCGGCTCTGTTTCATGGAGTGTTACGTTTACTGAATCTTGGCTGAAAGTGACTCCTGTAAACGGGACGACAAGTCAAGGAAAGAGCAGTACGGTGGTAGTGAATATAGACCGTGAAAAGATAAGTCAGGATATGACTGCAAATCTGCTTGTTGAGGCTGACGGAGAATCCATGCCTATGGAAATCAGCGTGAAATTTGGTGAGAGTGAAGGTGGTGGTGGAGATGAGCCATCCGAAGGCAAAGGTTCGTGCGGGGAAATCGTTTCTTGCGATTCGGAGGTGAAGATAGAGTTTCTGTCGTGCGTGAAGAATGCCGATGCGGTGGAATTTCAGTTTCTGCTGACCAATAACCGGGAAGACTGGCGGATTTGGTTCAATAGGGATCAATCGGACGGGGTGGATGACAAGGGAAATAGTTACCCCGGATATAATACAAAGTTCTATGTAGGTAACTCCGATTCGTTTGTGACGAATGGAAATGCTGTGAGTCTTATGAAAGGGGTGCGTACGAAGTGCCGTGTTTTGGTTCCCGGCATAAAGGATGGAGCCTCCTTCCTGCAACGGTTGGATTGGGTTATTTCCAGTTCACAGCCGTGGAGTCCGCAGGTGAAGAAAATTACGTTTACGGAGGTGAAATGGTGAGGTAAAAAGGGATTCTACCCAACGCCACCGATCTATACATCCAACATGTCCGATATATAGATTCAGCACGTCCGATCTATAGATTCAGCACGTCCGATCTATAGATTCAACATGTCCGATCTATAGATGCTGCACGTCCGATATATAGCACCGTATGGGAAGGAATTTTCTCATACGGTGCTTTTGCGTTGATATACAGTAAGGCTGTTATTCCTTGTGCAGTCTTTTTTCATGATGTATGATTGCATGTGAGCCGCGGAGGCAGAGTTTCTTTTCTGCATGAGTAAGCGGAGAAGGACGGAATGATGAAGCGAGGAAAGAAAATTAAGTGAAAAATAGATAGGGTTCATCAGTTTGTACTATCTTTGCTCAATAGAACCAAAATATGGAGACATGGATTGCGAGAAGCAGACCGTTTACGCAGCTATACAGATAAGTTGTTGAAAGATAATATTATCGGAAGAAATGGTGCGAAGAAAGGTACTCAGTTTTTTGTGAATCCCCAGTTGATAAAGAACGCAAAGGTAAATTTGAAGACAACTATTTCGGAGATTGCGGGTCGGTTACCGGAAGTCGATTTGCAGGAGTTGAGGAAAATGATTTATTCGATGGTGGATGTGGAATTGATAACAGAAGGGGCTCGTACTGATAGACGTTATGCACTGAAATAAGTGGTAAAAAAAAAAAGGAATAAAAAAGAAATAGAAAAAGAAAAGGATTAAGTAGTTGATTGTCAGTCTTAATTTTGTTTTCTATTCTTTTTCTAAAAAGATAAGAAAAGAACTAAATATAGAATGGAACGAGAAGATTTTGACATACGCGATAATCAGTTGACTAGTCGGGAACGCGATTTTGAAAACGCACTTCGTCCGTTGTCCTTTGAAGATTTCAGCGGACAGGATAAGGTGGTGGATAATCTGCGTATCTTTGTTAAGGCAGCCCGCTTGCGTGGCGAGGCGTTGGATCATGTATTGCTGCATGGACCTCCGGGATTGGGAAAAACGACACTTTCCAATATTATTGCGAATGAACTGGGAGTTGGTTTTAAAGTTACTTCCGGTCCGGTGCTTGATAAACCGGGTGATTTGGCGGGAGTGCTTACCAGTCTGGAACCGAATGATGTGCTGTTTATCGATGAAATTCACCGCCTTTCTCCGGTGGTGGAAGAGTACCTGTACTCTGCAATGGAGGATTACCGCATTGATATCATGATAGATAAAGGCCCGTCTGCACGGAGCATTCAGATTGATCTGAATCCGTTTACGATGGTGGGAGCTACTACCCGTAGTGGCTTGCTGACTGCGCCTTTGCGTGCACGTTTTGGTATTAATCTGCATTTGGAGTATTACGATGACGATGTGTTGAGCGGTATTATTCGTCGTTCGGCAGGGATATTGAATGTACCTTGCTCTACAAGGGCAGCGTCTGAGATCGCTTCCCGTAGCCGTGGAACGCCGCGTATTGCAAATGCATTGTTGCGTCGTGTGCGAGATTTTGCACAGGTGAAAGGTTCGGGTAGCATTGATACGGAGATTGCCAACTTCGCTCTTGAAGCATTGAATATTGATAAGTACGGACTCGATGAAATCGATAATAAGATACTTTGCACCATTATTGATAAATTCAAAGGCGGTCCGGTAGGGCTTACTACCATTGCTACGGCATTGGGTGAAGATGCCGGAACTTTGGAAGAGGTGTATGAGCCTTTCCTTATCAAAGAGGGTTTCTTGAAACGTACCCCCCGCGGACGTGAAGTGACTGAACTGGCTTATAAACATTTAGGACGTAGTCTTTACAATAGTCAGAAAACGTTATTTAGTGATTAACTATTAATTAATATCAGTACTACTTTCATATAGAAATGGTCAAACAAATCATTTCCAGTTCTCCTCCTCTTGGGAGGAGGAGTACCCGAAGGGGGAGGTGGTAGGTAAAAAAAGATTCTTATGCAAACCATCATGAACAAATCCGACGTAACCGGTAATAGAAAGGAGTTACGCAACCATAGCACTTCTGCCGAAGCTACTCTTTGGAAAATGTTGAAAGGGAAACAAATAGCCGGTTTAAAATTTCGTCGTCAACATAGTGTCGGGCCATATATTCTTGATTTTTATTGTCCGCAGATAAAATTGGCCATAGAATTGGATGGTGAGGTACATAATAGACAACAGGATTATGATGAGCAACGTAGTTATTTTCTGAATAGGGTAGAAGACATTGAGGTGTTACGGTTTGAAAATAGGACAGTATTTTGAGAATCCGGAACAGATAATATGGGAGATAGAGGAAAAGTTTTCTTCCTACCACCTCCCCCCTTTGGGGTACTCCTCCTCCCGGGAGGAGGAGAATGGAGATAGTACTGTTAACCATTAATAATTAAACGTTAATCATTAAATAAAGTGGCGGGATTAAAAAGTTTAGCAAAAGAAACGGCTATTTACGGGGTGAGTAGTATTGTAGGGCGTTTCCTCAATTATCTGCTAGTGCCTGTATATACGATAGCTTTGCCTGCATCGTCGGGTGGCTATGGTGTGGTTACGAATATATATGCCTGGGTGGCATTGATACTGGTATTGCTGACGTGTGGCATGGAGACGGGGTTTTTCCGTTTTGCCAATAAAGGGCAGGATGACCCGATGCGGGTGTACTCTACCACCTTGTTGAGCGTGAGTATCGGTTCATTGGTATTCGTTGCTTTGGGATTGTTGTTTCTGGAACCTATTGCCGGATGGCTGGAATACGGCGAACATCCCTGGTATATCGGTATGATGATGATTGTGGTAGCAATGGATGCCATTCAAAGTATTCCGTTCGCTTATTTGCGCTATAAAAAACGCCCTATCAAGTTTGCTGCACTGAAGTTGCTGTTTATCTTCCTCAATATTGCACTCAATCTTTTCTATTATGTCATATTGGAAGGGAATGATGTGGGGTATGCCTTCCTCTTTAATCTGGTATGTACCTCTGTTGTTATGGTGTGCATGATACCGGAACTGAGGGGATTTACCTATGTGTTGGATAAAGAGTTATTGAAACGGATGCTTCGGTACTCTCTGCCGTTGGTAATTCTGGGTGTGGCAGGCATCTTGAATCAGGTGGCTGATAAGATTATCTTTCCTTTCGTTTATCCCGATGAGGCGGAAGCTACCATACAACTCGGTATTTACGGAGCTGCCAGTAAGATAGCTATGATTATGGCTATGTTTACCCAGGCATTCCGCTTTGCTTATGAACCTTTTGTATTTGGTAAGAGTAAGGAGAAAGACAGCCGTGAAATGTATGCCCAGGCTATGAAGTTCTTCATTATTTTTACCTTGCTTGCCTTTCTGGCTGTGATGTTCTACCTGGACATCCTGCGTCATGTCATCGGACGTGATTATTGGGACGGGTTACGGGTGGTGCCTATCGTCATGGCGGCGGAAATCTTTATGGGGATTTATTTCAACCTGTCCTTTTGGTACAAATTGATTGATGAGACCCGTTGGGGAGCCTATTTCTCATTGACGGGCTGTATCATCCTGATTTTGATGAATATCTTCCTGGTTCCGAAGTATGGTTATATTGCTTGTGCCTGGGCTGGGTTTACAGGATACGGCGTTGCTATGCTGCTTTCTTACTTTGTCGGTCAGAAGAAATATCCGATACAGTACGATTTGAAGGCGATAGGCATGTATGTACTTCTTGCCGCTGTGCTTTATGTAGCTGCCGAATATGTATCGATAGACAATATCTATTTGCGTATGGCATATCGTACAGTTTTGCTGTTACTGTTTATTGCGTATGTCGTTAAGCGTGATTTACCGCTGAACCAAATACCAATCCTGAACAAACTCTTAAAACACTAAATGAGCCGCATGGTAAATTGTAAATTGTAAATCGTCAAATTGTAAATGATATGATGGAAACACCTGAACAAAACCGGAATGTTTTTGCCATTAAAAAGTTCCTGAGCGAGTACCTTGATCTGAGGAAAGACAAGGACAATGAGCTGGAAACAGTAGACTCCATCCGCAAGGGAGTAGAGTTTAAAGGGGCTAACCTGTGGATTTTGATCTTTGCCATCTTTATGGCATCGTTGGGACTGAATGTCAACTCTACAGCTGTAATCATAGGTGCGATGTTGATTTCCCCATTGATGGGACCTATCATGGGTGTGGGACTTTCTGTCGGTCTGAATGACTTCGAACTGATGAAGCGTTCACTGAAGAGTTTTCTGATAACCACCCTGTTCAGTGTAACTACGGCTACTATTTTCTTTCTTGTAAGCCCTGTTGCCGAAGGGCAGTCGGAGCTTCTGGCACGTACTTCACCTACGATTTATGACGTATTCATCGCATTGATGGGTGGTCTTGCCGGTGTAGTTGCCCTGTCTACAAAGGAGAAAGGAAATGTGATTCCCGGTGTTGCCATTGCTACGGCTTTGATGCCGCCACTCTGTACGGCAGGTTACGGGTTGGCAACGGGGAATCTGGTTTATTTCCTCGGAGCATTCTATCTTTACTTCATTAATTCGGTATTCATCAGTCTTGCCACGTTTGCCGGTGTGCGTGTGATGCACTTCCAGCGTAAAGAGTTTGTGGACAAGAAGCGGGAGAAGAAAGTACGCCAATACATAATACTCATTGCCGTGCTGACTATGTGTCCGGCCGTCTACTTGACGGTAGGCATTATTCAGAGTACTTTCTATGAGAGTGCCGCCAATCGGTTTGTTGCCGAACAGCTTTCTTTTGAGAATACACAGGTATTGGATAAAAAAATCCATTATCATGGCAACAAAGACAATGAAATACGCGTGGTACTGATCGGACAGGAAGTTCCCGAAGCTTCGATTGCCATTGCCCGCAACAAGATGAAGGACTATAAGTTAGGTGAAACGAAGCTGATCGTTCTTCAGGGAATGAATAATGAAGCTGTGGATATTTCTTCTATCCGAGCTATGGTGATGGAAGATTTCTATAAAAACAGTGAGGAACGACTGGTGGAACAAACAAAGAAAATTACAGTGCTGGAACAGAGTCTGGCAAGATACAAATCTTTCGATGAATTGGGCAAAACGATCGTTCCGGAGCTAAAAGTTCTTTATCCGTCAGTGAAAACTGTTTCTATCTCTCATGCCATAGAACTGACGGTTGATTCGGTACGGACAGATACCATTACGCTTGCTGTGCTGAAGTTTGGCAAACATCCTGATGCCCATGAGAAACAGAAGATTACCGAATGGCTGAAAGCACGTACTGGAGCGAAAAAACTAAGACTGATTGCAGAATGACGCAATTGGAAAGTATATCATACTAAATTATTCAAAATGAGAGTATGCCATGAGCTAAATCTAACTAAATTCTCCTCCTTCGAGAAGGAGGAGTACCCGTAGGGGGAGGTGGTAGCTGAAGTTATAAAGGACTTATTAGTCATAAAATAAGTTTTTTTTTTACCTACCATCCCGCCCTTTGGCCACCCTTCCTTCTCAAAGGAGGGGAACTGAGTTAGATATTTCTTATATACTCTTAACTTAAGATATAAATTGTAATTTAAACCAAGTATAGAATGAAGCTAAAGTGTATCCTAATTGTAGCTTGCAGCCTCTTCACGTTGACGGGACAGGCGGACGAAGGTATGTGGATGCTGGGAAACCTGAATAAACAGACCCGTAAGACTATGAAAGAACTCGGCCTACAAATGCCTGCCGATAGACTATATAATCCGAAGAAACCGTCGTTGAAAGATGCGGTAGTCAGCTTTGGAGGGTTTTGTTCCGGTGTGGTAGTGTCGGAAGACGGGTTAGTGTTTACCAATCATCACTGCGGTTTCAGTAGTGTGCAGCAACATTCGTCGGTGGAGCATGATTACCTGAAAGATGGTTTCGTAGCCCGTAGCCGTGCAGAGGAATTGCCTAATCCGGAGCTTTATGTTCGTTTTCTGCTTCGTACGGAAGATGTAACCAAGCGTGTGCTGGGAGCCGTTAAACCTTCGATGAACGAGCTGGAACGTTCCAGTGCGGTAGACTCTATGATGATGGTAATAGGCGGTGAGGTATCCCTGAAAGACTCCACTTTGCTTGGCGTGGTAGATGCTTATTATGGAGGCAATGAGTTCTGGCTCTCCGTTTACCGCGATTTCAACGATGTGCGGCTGGTGTTTGCACCTCCTTCCTCTGTTGGTAAGTTCGGTTGGGATACGGATAATTGGGTGTGGCCTCGGCATACAGGAGATTTCTGTGTGTTTCGTATTTATGCAGACCGCAAGAACCAGCCTGCCGATTACTCCCCCGACAATGTTCCGTATCACCCTGAATATGTAGCGCCGATTTCACTGGATGGCTATAAGGAAGGCTCTTTCTGTATGACGATAGGCTATCCGGGAAGTACGGAACGTTACCTTTCTTCATTCGGTATCGAGGAAATGATGAATAACTCCAATCAGGCGCAGATTGACATCCGTGGCGTGAAGCAAGCCATCTGGAAACGTGAAATGGACAGTAAAGACAGCATACGCATTAAGTATGCTTCCAAATACGATGAAAGTTCCAATTACTGGAAGAACAGTATCGGTGTCAACCGTGCTATCCGTAAGCTGGGAATCCTGGAGAAGAAACGTGAAATGGAACAGGAAATTCGTCGATGGATACAGCAAAACCCGGACGAACGTGAGAAACTTCTTCAACTATTTACAGACCTGGAACTGAATTATAAGAACCGCCGGGAGGTAAATCGTGCACAGGCTTACTTTATCGAGTCCTTCTTATATGGACCGGAATTAGTGCAGCTTGCACTGAAGATTCTGAACTTCGACTTTGAAGGGGAGCAGAAAACAGTTATTGCCGCCTTGAAAGATATCGTTGAGCAATACTCTAATTTGGATCTGGATATAGACAAGGAAGTATTTACGGCACTGTTGAAGGAGTATCGCTCAAAAGTGGATACCACTTTCCTGCCGGAAATCTACCATACTATCGCACAGAAATATAATGGGGATGAGAAAGCTTTCGTAGATAGTCTTTATGCAAGTTCTGAGTTGACTACTCCCCGTGGTTTGAAACGCTTTCTTGAACGGGATACTACCTATCAGATTTTCGATGATCCGGCTATCTCGTTGGGCATTGATATGCTGACGATGTTGTTCGATATGAATATGCAGATGCAGGCACCTACTACGGAGATCATCCGTGGGGAACGCTTGCTGAATGGGGCTATCCGTCGGATGTATACGTCTCGTAACTTTTATCCGGATGCCAATTCCACTATGCGGCTGAGCTTTGGAACGGTATGCGGTTATACTCCCTTTGACGGAGCGGAATATGATTATTATACAACGACAAAGGGTGTCCTGGAGAAAGTGAAAGCTCATGTGGGTGATGTTGATTTTGCAGTACAGCCGGAGATACTTTCATTACTCTCTTCGGGCAATTTCGGAAGATATGCCGATGAAAAGGGCGAAATGAAGGTGTGCTTCATCTCTAATAATGACATTACGGGTGGCAATAGTGGTAGTGCGATGTTCAATTCGAAAGGTGAATTGCTGGGGTTGGCTTTCGATGGAAACTGGGAAGCTATGGGCAGTGATATTCTTTATGAACCGAAGATGCAGCGTACCATCGGGGTGGACGTGCGCTATATACTGTTTATGATTGAGAAATACGGGAAAGCAGGGAACCTGATCCAGGAATTGAATATTCTCAATTAGTGGACAGGCCCCTGCTTTTCGTGAGGGAGACAATTACTTGCTTCCGGACAAGATTCCGGTATCGGTATCCCTGTTGTTGATTCTTCTGCCTTGGCTGTTGCGCTTCTTTCCGAAGTCAAGGCTGAAGGATGCATTTACCATGAACAAAAGCCTTAAGTTCTTGGAATATGCTAACTGGCGGTAGGGAGCCGACTTTGATAAATTTTCTATTTCCTGTTCATACTTCTTGGTAAACGGGTTCAGCACTCCGGCAGAAAGGCTCCATTTCTCCGTATTATATCCTGCCATGATGGTGTGTAGTTTCTCCTCTTTAGTCAGTGTTTCACCCCACAGAGTGTGGTTGCTGGTATTCATTTCTGCCATCAGTACCCAGTTCTTGTACATTGCCATCAGACTGCCTCGCAGTCCTGCATTGGTGTGTGTATGCGTGTAGGTGTTGCCATAGCTGATATAGCGGTTCAGAAACGGAGTGATTTTAATGGAGATATACTCTTTGTAAGGTCGTATTTGTATAGCTGTCTCCAGATTGATCCGGTGGAAACCTTTATGATTCTCGGTAGTGCGGACAAAATACCCGTCCTCATAGTAGGTATTTTCCATAATCGGCTTATTGTCATAACTATATCTTCCAAATAAATCGACAGATACATACTTGCTTTGCCAACTGGCAGACAGTGTATTGGCATAGAATGTAACAGACTTTAAGTCGGGATTTCCTTTGCGTATCTGATACTTATCCATTGCTTGCGAGATGTCGTTCAGATCGGACAGGGAAGGAGCATACCCCGACACGTATCCGTTGTATCTGAAAAACCACTTTCCGTTGATAGAGTACGACAGGCTTAAGGAAGGTTTGACTATATACTTCTCGGAAGAATACTGCTCCTGACTGTTATAAGTTCTCATGGCTCCAATCCCTACTGTGTAGTTCAGAGCTTTTATCTTTGATTGATATTCGGCAAATAGGTACGTTTCGGCCGTATTCATCGTGATTTTATTCTCTATATTACCCGAATATCTATTTTGCAAATAGGCCTGTGTATGCTTGATGCCTCCGGTAAACTTACCCGTATTGAATTGTTTTTCGTAGATACCTTCTCCAATGATGGAGTACTTCTTACCTTTGGTTTCTGAATAGATATCCGTATCGTTATTGTCATTATTAAGGGCTTTCTGAATAAAAGTCCGTTCATTCTTGCTGTCCAGATAAGAAGCCACTATATCTGCATAGATTGTCTGCTTGTTTTTCAGATTCCTCTGGTAATAGATATCCAACGAAGGGATAACTACTTTGGAGGTAGAAAGGTCGGATATGGAGTAGGAGGTGTCTCCTTCATACAATGTACTGATTCTGTCCGACATGGAACTGGGAGTATCGCTGTATTGATTTCTGAGAGCAATATTGAGAAGTTGTTTGTCATTATCCTGATAGCTGTAATTGATGTTGAAGTTAAGGTTATCATACTTTACTTTGGTAGGTTCTCCCACTTCTCTGTTCTCCTGATAAGTCTCCGGGAAGTGGAAACTTTCATCGTTTTCGCGTGTCCACTTCAGATCTCTCTGTCCCCAATATACGGTAGTGCTGAGCTCTGACTTATTGAAGTGGTATTTGGCGGTGAGGTTATGTTCGCCATATCCCGTATCGGATACTCCGTTGGTGAGATCGGCAGAGATACTCCCTCCTGATTCTCTTCTCTTTACAATGTAGTTCAATACAGCTCCTGCATTTCCATAACGTGCGCCGGGATTGTCTATATATTCGATGCGGATCACATCTGTCGGGCGGATGGCAATTATTTCAGCTTGAGTCACTTCTACGCCGTTAATCCTAAGTTGCACATTGTCTCCTCCGGGAATCGTGATGCTGTTGTCTATCGGATTGATCAGGATGCGCGACAGTTGTAGATTTCTCAGTAAGGAAACTCCGTTGGAAGCGGCTTTAGTCTGCATTTCGGTCGGGAGGATAATTTGCCGGTCGGTCTTTTTGATGATGGGGCTGGCTGTGACGGTAACACCTTCCAGCATTACATTGTCGGGCGATAAGGGTAGTTCTCCCAGATTCAGGTTGGTTTGCAGGTTGCGGATGGAGAGATAGGAGTTTTCATATCCGACGCATGAGATGCATAAGATATAATCTCCATCGTTTACTTCTTTCAGCAGGAAGCCGCCACCGTTGTCTGTGGCAACTCCGGTGATGAATGTTGAATCCTGAGTCAGCAGGCTGACATTGGCATACTCGATGTGCTGATTGTTACTCTCATCGATGATTTTCCCTGTGATTTTGTTTGCTGCCATCAGGGAGGTACATAGGAATAATACTCCTGAAATGATACTTAGTCTCTTCATTTTACTTATTATTTTTAGTGATTATTTCTGTTCTTTGAACATGACAAAGGTAGGGGGAACGGGGGAGAAAAACGGTTTATATGTGGCACTAAATAAAGTGCAATGGATTTTGCAACTGTCTGATAATTAAAGTGTTTTGAACTGCGGTTTATAGAAAAGTTTATATCTTCCTATTTCAAGTTTATATATAAAGAAAAGTGCAAAAAATGGGATGCCGTAACTTCCGTTAATTGATAAATATCTATCTTTGCAAAGACTTAAAGCAAGAAGGAAGGACGGCATGAAAGCATTGAAACATGGTTTGATAGGTTGGGTATGCGTGTTGGCATTGGCAGCATGTGCAGAGGCCCTGCCGTCGCAACGCATCCAGATAGAAAAGGCGGAGCAGATGTTACAGCAGAATGCAGAGGAGGCGATTGCTCTGCTTCGGTCGGTGAAAGATCCCGAAATATTGCCGGATTCATTGCGGGCACGGTTTGCATTGGCTATGGGGCAAGCCCACTATAATGCGCATTGGGTGATGAATGAAGACTCTTTGCTATTATATGCTCTGGATTATTATGGAAGGCCGGATGTACGCGACACATTACAGTTACTGCGTACCTATAAACTGGCGGCGCATTACTTCTACGATAGCGAGAGATATAAAGAAGCCACTGAGATGATGGCCGAAGGGAATCGCATTGCAGCCCTGCGTGGTGATACGGCAGCCCGTCTTGATTTGCTGCGGTCCGTAGCGAATATAGGGGAAGGTAATGATGACTTTGAAGGTCTGATACGCTTGCAGAAGCAATTGATAGCTATAGAGCCTGATTCCACCCGGCGATATTCCAATTACAACAGTCTGGCGATATCATACTACTGTGCAAATCAGAATGATTCTGCGCTGCTGGCTCTCCGTAAAGCTACCGAATGCCTGTATACATCCGCAGACTCTCTAAAGGCGTTATACTATGTGATGCGCAACTATGCTGATATATTGAGTGACTCTGGGAAGAATCAGGAAGCCGTCAATTTGCAACGCCATAGTTTACAAGAGTATAAAGAGACGAAACATCCTTTTGAGTCCTTATCTTATTATGCTCTTTCACGTTATTTCCTGAATATGGGGCAGGTGGATTCCGCCCGCTACTATATACAAATGGGGGATAGTGTGCGTTCGCCCTATATTGACCAGGACTTATCGTTGGCTAACTTTTATCTGGTACAGAAAACGTTGATGAATTATATAGATAGCCGTTCTTTTACAATCCGGGATGTGGCGTTCTTCTCAAACCGGTTGTATAACAACTTTATCCGTGACCAACGGGTGATAGCCCAAAAAGGGAAGGTGCAATTGTTACTCCAACAGCAGAATATGAATCTGCAACTGGAAAAACAGAAAGAACGGACCTTCTTTGTCGGAGTGGTGGCTCTCTGTATTTTGTTGTTGCTGACTGTCGTCTGGTATTTGCAGCGAAGAAAGCATTTACTCGTGGAAAAGGAAGAAGAACTGGAGGCCTTGCGCCGTCTGCTGCATGAGACGGAAGGCGATGAAAGCGGCAATAATGATAAGTTTGTCAAGAAGATGCTGCTTCAGCAGTTAGGTCTGATACGTATTGTGGCTACGAATCCCAGTTCCGATCATCAGGAGCTATTGGTACAGATGGGACGGATAGCCAATAAAGATGTAGCGGTGGATGATTTGCTGGTTTGGAGTGATTTATATAAGACTATCGACATGGTACATGATGGCTTTTATACCCGTATCAGTCAGAAGTATGGAAATATCCTGAATGAAAAGGAACTGCAACTCTGCTGTTTGTTAAAGTCGGACTTTTCGACGAAAGAGATTAGCGTGGTTATCCAGCAGAGCATACGGACGGTGTATCAACGTAAGACGGTCATACGGCAGAAATTGGACATGGCAGAAAAAGAGGATATCGTTGAATTCCTTTCTTGTAAACAGATAGGTAGATGATTGACAGTACTATCTTAGTTCTCCTCCTCCGACTGGAGGAGGAGAACTAAGATACTCTATCCGCGTCGTCCGCGTACCTATTATGCAATTCCCCGGATGCGGTCATCAAATGCTGACAGTGCCGCCTTTGCACCTTCACCCATTGCAATTACTATCTGTTTGTAGGGAACGTTCGAGACATCTCCTGCCGCATAAACTCCCGGAAGTGTGGTGCGGCAAAAAGCGTCGATCTCGATTTCGCCTATTGGAGTCGTTTCCAGCATGTCACGGAAAGGAGCGCTATTGGCTGCCAAACCAATCTGTACGAAGATACCATCCAATGGGAAATCCCGTTCTTCACTACTTACACGATCTTTGACGCGGATAGCAGTTACCTTATCACCGTTTCCCACTACCTTTGTGGTCTGTGAAGAAGTGAAGATTTCTACATTCGGCAAGCTTTTCGCCTTTTCTTGCAGTACCTGGTCAGCTTTCAGTGTATCCGCAAATTCAAAGACAGTCACTTTCCGGCAGATACCTGCCAAGTCGATGGCTGCTTCTATACCGGAGTTTCCTCCACCGATAACGGCTACGTCTTTTCCCTGATAGAACGGCCCGTCGCAATGCGGACAAAAAGCTACTCCTCTGCCTATATACTCCGTTTCACCATCCACATTCAGTTTGCGCCAGCTTGCACCGGTGGCGATGATAACACTGGGAGATATGAATACTTCACCGCCCACTACTGAAATCCTCTTTTCTTTTCCTTGAAGCTCCGCCTTCTCTATTTTACGGTCTTCAAACAAGTCGATGGGATAATGATTGATATGGCTTCTTAAATTGTCTGCCAACTGTGCACCTGTAGTCTGCGGTACGGAAATCAGGTTCTCGATTCCTACGGTTTCCTTTACCTGACCACCGACTTTTTCAGCTACAATAGCTACCCGTAATCCCTTGCGGGCTGAATAAATCGCAGCTGAGGCACCTGCCGGCCCACCGCCTAATACAAGTACATCATAAGTCCGTGAGATAGGTTCTGCATTTCCCACAGGTTCGGAGCCGAACATTTCTTCCAGCTTTTGCAGAAGTTCGCCTAAGGTGCCGCGTCCTACATGAAGCAATTTACCGTTGGCATAGACGGACGGTACGCCTTGTATTTTCAATGCATCCACTTCTTCCTGGAAAAGAGCACCGTCTATCATTTCGTGTGTGACCTGTCCGTTCAGCAAAGCCATTATATTCAGGGCCTGCACCACATCGGGGCAGTTGGTACATGTCAATGATACATAAGTCTGCAATGAAATAGGTCCTTTCAACGCCTGGATGCGTCGGCTGATGGCTTCATCAGGAAGATTTTTCCCCTTTCCATCGGCATTCAGTACTGCCAGAAGCAAAGATGTGAATTCATGACCGTTCGGTATTCCGCGGAATTTGACACCGGTTTCTTTCCCGTTTTTCAGTAAAGAGAATTCCAACTTCGGTTCTTCGGTTTCAGTTACCTCACAGGAGAGTTTATCGGAACATCCTGTTACATCTTTCAGCAACTCTGTCAGTTCCTGTGCGCTTTCGTGCCGGGGATGGCAGGTGATATGAAAAGTGTACTGCGCTTCCAGGTTTTGGAAGACGCTGCGTACTTGATTTAAAATGCTTGTTTCTAACATAACAGTCTATATTAATGTATTCCGTTGGCGGGATTAATTTGTTTCTGAGCGGTTATGAATTAATTCACCACAGAGTAACACAGAGTTTCACAGAGTTTAATCAATTTGAAATCACAAGAATAGAACTCCGTGAAACTCTGTGTTACTCTGTGGTGAAAACTCATTACTAATACGATATAAACTAATCTCGCCAACGGGTACTAATGTAAGATAAAAGAGGCCCCCTCTATGTGTGCAATGGATAAAGGGGACCTCGCTAATAAAAAAGGGATGTGAACTTAAATTTTACCAACCAAATCTATACTTGGTTTCAGTGTTTCGCCGCCTTTCTTCCATTTTGCGGGACATACTTCACCGTCGTGCGTTGCAACGAACTGTGCAGCTTCTACCTTGCGGAGAAGTTCGTCGGCATTACGTCCGATGTTATTGTCCTGTATTTCGGCAATCTTGATTTTGCCTTCGGGGTTCACGACAAATGTGCCGCGGTAAGCCATACCTTCTTCTTCGATCATTACACCGAATGCACGAGTCAGCACGCCTGTAGGGTCTGCCAGCATCGGATACTTGATCTTACGGATACTTTCGGATGCATCGTGCCATGCTTTGTGCACGAAGTGAGAGTCGGTACTTACTGAGTATACCTCTACACCCATTGCCTGGAATTGCTCGTATTTTTCAGCGATGTCCACCAGTTCGGTAGGGCATACAAACGTAAAGTCTGCGGGATAGAAGAAGAATATTGCCCACTTGCCTTTTACGTCTTCGTTAGTTACTGTTTTGAAACTTCCGTTCTGGAATGCCTGAACTTTGAATTCAGGAAGCTGAGAATTGATAATTGGTTCCATAATCTTTTTTGTTTTAAAAGGTTTAGTACTTTGTTTTACTGATGCAAAAATATAGCATCTTTTGCCGATAGAACAAAAAAAACGATTGAAAAGATTTATGGGCCGATAGACGAAATCTATACAACGCACTGAGTTGCCCGCAGGGACAGCATTTCGCGGGGTACAGAGGCTTGTATTTCTTTTGTGAGTACCTCCAATAAAGTGGTTCGTATGAAATGTTCGTTGGTGATGAGAATGATCTGCCGGGTAGGAGTGGGAATGGCAAAGGGGCGCACCAACTCTTTCTGTGTATCGTTGAGCTGATCGATTGCAAGTTCAGGAATGAAGGTAACGCCTTTACCGCTTTCTACCATACGCATGAATGTCTCCATGCTACCCAGATGATAAGCGATCTGGCTGGCTTGTGCCGCCTTCATCTGACAGAAGCGGACTAACTGGTCGCGGAAGCAATGTCCCTCGTCAAGCATCCAAAGCTGTTCGTCGCTGAGATCGGAGGTACGGATAATCTTATTATCGAACAGTTTGCTTTCGCGCGCGATATAAGCATAGAATTGTTCGTAGAATAAAGGTATCTGGCGGAAGTCATCCTTTTCGGGCAGGGTGGCGATGAGGCCGGCATCTATCTCTCCTTTTATAAGAGCCTGTTTGATGTCCTTCGTCTTCATCTCCGTTACGCGGATATCCAATTTAGGATATTTCTTCATCAGTTGCGGAAAGAAGCGGGGCAACAGGTAAGGGGCGATGGTGGGGAGTATACCTAATTTAAAGACACCCGATAAGGAGTGCTTCTCTTCTTCAATAATATCCTTTATATGGCCTGCCTGTTCCAATACGATACGGGCTTGCTCTATTACAAGTTGTCCGACTGGAGTAGGACAGATGGGCTGTTGGCTGCGGTCGAATATCTTGGTGTCTAACTCGTCTTCCAGTTTCTGTATCATGGCACTCAGGGTGGGTTGAGTTACACGGCAATGTTCCGCGGCTTTGGCGAAATGGCGGAACTGACTAACGGCAAGAATGTATTCCAGTTGTTGTAAAGTCATGATAAATAAGGGGTTTGAACGGGTTATATAGATTCTGTCTATGCAAAGATAGAAATTATCTGTTTGACAAGCATGGGTTTCCGCCTTATCTTTGTACAAAAAACGAAGAAAGGCTGCATCTCAGCATAATCAAGCAAGCTTGCTTCTGCCTTCGATTTGCACTTTCTTTGCAACAGAAAAAAGAAAAACAGTATAAATTATTAAAACCATAAAATTATGAAGACTTTAAATTATATCAAGTTAAATGAATCGGGAGTAGCTAACGTAGTATCTGCATTGCATCAACTTTTGGCAGATTTCCAGGTATATTACACGAATCTGCGCGGTTTCCACTGGAACATCAAGGGGCATGGTTTCTTCGTATTGCACGAGAAGTTTGAAAGTATGTATGACGACGCAGCCGAGAAGGTGGACGAAATTGCAGAACGTATCCTGATGCTGGGTGGTGTACCCGAAAACAAGTTCAGCGAATACCTGAAAGTTGCAAAGATCAAAGAAGTATCTGACGTGGCTTGCGGCAGCGATGCGGTCAGCAATATTCTTGAAACTTACGGATACCTCATTGGTGAGGAGAGAAAGATCATTGAACTGGCTAATGAAGCAGGCGACGACGTTACTGCCGACCTGATGACAGGCTATCTGAAAGAACAGGAAAAGATGGTTTGGATGCTGGTTGCTTTCAGCACAAAAGGATGCACAGACAAATAATATATAGGTTTAGGTGATAAATGATGGAAAAGGTGATGAAGTGGTGAAAACACTGCTTGGTCACCTTTTCTTTTTTATATATAAAATACTACCGTTAGAACGAATTGCTTAGAAATAAGCGACTTATGAACCTGCCTTGAAAATTGGGTAATGATTTGGTGGTGGTCATGATTTCTGCAGTTTGCTGTGCCTTGCTTCGCTGTCAAATAACTCTTTTCGACTGCAGAGGTAATACATTTCTTGGGATTTAAGCCTTTTACCAAATAGGATTGTGTATATTTGCAGCCAAATTAAGGAGAAAATCTAATGAACAGGATAAAGGAAGTATTGGACGAGAAGGGCATCAGCCAAACAGAATTGGCAAATATGCTTGGTAAAAGTTTTAATATGGTCAATCTATATGCAACAAATAAAGTTCAACCTCCTGTGCCTGTTTTATATCAGATTGCGGAACTTCTGAATATAGATGTTCGCACGCTCCTCATACCGAATAAAATAAAATATTAAAGATAATGGCAAATACCAATTTAAAGGAAGCAAAAGCAGGTAAAAATGATGAATTCTATACCCAATTTCATGATATAGAGATTGAGATGAATGCATATCTTGAATATGACCCTAATGTATTTAAGGGAAAGACGATTCTATTGCCGTGTGACGACCCTGAATGGAGTAACTTCACTCGCTTTTTTGCAGCAAAGTTTGATGAGTTGGGTTTGAAAAAACTTATATCAACAAGTTATGCGCCAGATGCGAAGAAAATGAAACTTTTGCCAGAACCGTCTTTGTTTGAAACAGAAGCTCCACAATTTGACCCAACAAAGGCACAGACAAAAGGGAAAATCTTTGTTTTGGAGCAAGACCACACAGGGGATGGACATATAAATATTGATGACCTTGAATGGGAATATTTAGAGGGTGATGGCGATTTCCGCAGTAAGGAGGTTGTCAAATTGCGTGATGAAGCCGACATAATAATTACCAATCCTCCCTTCTCGTTGTTTCGAGAATTTCTATCTTGGATAGTTTCTGAAGATAAGAAATTCATTATTATTGGAAATATGAATGCTGTAACATACAAAGAAACTTTTCCTTTAATAAAAGAAAACAGAATGTGGATGGGCTTTTCTATTCATAGTGGCGATAGAGAATTTGAAGTTCCAGATGAATATCCACTAACAGCTTCAGGATGGAGAATCGACAATAAAGGTAGAAAATATATTAGAGTAAAAGGAGTACGTTGGTTTACCAACATTGATCACGGTCGTCGTCACGAACCACTTCCATTAATGACAATGGAAGATAATCTTCGTTTCTCCAAACACAAAGAATTAAAAGGCAAAGCGGCATACGACCATTATGATAATTATGATGCCATTGAAGTTCCATTTACTGATGCAATACCTTCTGACTATGATGGTGTAATGGGTGTGCCTATTTCATTTTTGGATAAGTATTGCCCGGAGCAATTTGAAATCTTAGGGATAACTGATAGACAGAATACATCATGCCTAAGAACAAAGATATATATATTGATGATAGCCTAAAATACAACGACTTAAATGCTCGAAACGTTTTAAAAATCGGAGATAGACATATTCCTATGTATGCACGTTTATTAATTAGAAAGAATTGATTTGATATGTCGTATCAGAACTCTCGCATAAACTTGAGTGTAGTATCCTCCATTAACAATGTAGTATGTATCGTTGGAAGGTATTTCAGAATGGTGCAGAACTGCTCCATCATTAAGTTTTGTCACCTTAGATTCTTTTCCATGACGATCTATTTGCTTTTGCTCTGGGTAAAGTTTGCAAGCACCACCAAACCATGTCTTTGTTATCCCTAAGATTTCAAAGTACGTCATAAATTACATTTTTTTTTAATTAAAACTCTTGCATATGGTTTCTGCGGTATTCCGTTTTCCATATAATAAAGCTGACCATCTCGTAAACTTGGATTTAGCTTTTTCAACTCTCGAGGATAAGGACGCAATCCAAGTTCCCTACCAGAGTCACCTTGTGTTTGACCTAAGATTTCAACTTAAAACTAAAAATTAAAAACATTATATCATGACTCAACATAATGCCATCAAGCTTTTTGAAGCTAAGAAGGTCCGAACCGTTTGGGAAGATAAAGAAGAAAAATGGTATTTCTCAATAGTAGATGTAGTGGCAGTCTTAACAGATAGCCCTAATCCACGCAAGTATTGGAGTGTATTGAAAACACGCCTAAAAAAAGAAGGCAGTGAGTTGACTACAAATTGTAGTCAACTGAAAATGAAATCAGCTGACGGAAAAATGTATTTAACTGATGTTGCTGATACACAGCAACTTCTTCGCGTTATTCAATCTATTCCATCGCCTAAAGCAGAACCTTTTAAGTTATGGATGGCGCAAGTGGCTGCAGAACGTCTTGACCAAATGCAAGACCCCGAACTTTCCATTAACCAAGCATTAATGGACTACAAACGGTTGGGTTATTCGAATAATTGGATTAACCAGCGACTCAAATCCATAGAGATTCGCAAAGACCTTACAGACGAATGGAAACGACACGGACTGCAAGAAGGAGTGCAATTTGCTACCCTGACTGACATTATTTATCAGACATGGAGTGATATGACCGCTAAGGAATATAAACAATTCAAAGGTCTGAAAAAAGAAAATTTGCGCGATAATATGACCAATAAGGAGTTGGTGCTCAATATGCTGGCAGAACTTTCCACCAAAGAAATCTCGGAAAGCAAGAATCCCGAGACTTTTAAAGAGCACATGGATGTGGCGGAAGAGGGTGGAGAAATAGCCCGTAACGCTCGTATGGAATTGGAAGCAAAAACAGGCAAGGCAGTTATCAGTCCATTGAATGCTAAGACTGGCATTGCCATTAATCCACCGCAAGAGAGTGAAAAAAATAAATAGTAACTATAAACTATTGATATATGAAGACAACATTACATACTGAATGGACGGTTGCAGATGTATGCAAGGGTTTTACCTATAATGAATTGGAAGGAAAAGGCTTATTCGGTCTTGACGGTAAGCTGACCATTCAGCCAGAGTATCAACGTCACTATATTTATAATGATGGTAAACGTGATGTCGCTGTAATAGATTCATTGCTTAAAGGTTATCCCATCGGTCTGATTTATTTCAATCGAACTAACGATGGCAGGTTTGAGGTGCTTGACGGACAACAACGTATTACCTCTTTTGGACGATTTATTACAGGGAAATTTGCCATCAAGGATGTAAATGATAATGTACAATATTTCTCGGGATTGGCAGAAGAATTACAACAACGTATATTGCAATCCGCTTTGCTTATCTATGAGTGTGAGGGTGAGGAAAAAGAAATAAAGGAATGGTTCAAAACAATTAATATTGTAGGTGTTCCCTTGAAAGAACAGGAATTACTGAATGCGATATTCTCTGGTGAATTTGTCAATGCGGCAAAACGAGTGTTCAGCAATTCTCAAAATGCAGAAGTTCAAAAGTGGGGGCATTACATAAAGGGTGATATTAAACGTCAAGATTATCTTGCCGAAGCTCTTAAATGGGTCTGCGAAAGTAAAGGTATGGACATAGATGCATATATGAGTTTGCATCGCCATGACAATTCCATAAATGAATTGGAGAATTATTTTCGCTCAGTTATAGATTGGGTCTCAACTACATTTACAATGGTTGAGCATGATATGTGCGGTCTGGAGTGGGGAAGACTATATGAAACTTATCATAATACCCCTTATAGCGTTGACTATGTAACGGAACGAGTGCATGCACTACAATCTGACGAGTGTGTGAAATGCTCTCGCAATATATATGAATATGTACTTGGTGGAGAGCAAGATAAAAAAATACTCGATATCCGCATTTTTGAAGAATCTACAAAAAGAGCAGCTTACAAGCGTCAAACAGAAATAGCCAATAATAAAGGAATATCCAACTGTCCGCTTTGTGCTATTGGTGACAATGCTAACAAAACACGCGTTTATAAAATCACAGAGATGGATGCCGACCATGTGACAGCTTGGAGCAAAGGTGGTTCTACCAGCATAGACAACTGTGAAATGCTATGTAAAACTCACAACCGTTCCAAAGGCAATAGATAAAAGCAAGAAGAAATGCTGATATATCTTATTTTGAGGTTGTTGTGTGACATTAAATTACTCAAGATATGTGTATGCAGAAATCATTCCGAGAAATTTCTCAATTTTGGTGTGATGCTAAACGTCCAATTGTAAAGCATTCCACTATGTGTGCCTATAGGCTAACACTACAAACTCATTTACTCCCATGTTTTGGAGAAATGACTGTAATAACAGAAAATGAAGTACAGCAGTTTGTAATAGACAAATGCTTTTCGGGGCTGGCAAAGAAAACGGTAAGGGACATTGTCGCTGTATTAAAGTCTATTATTAAATACGGAGGTAAACACAAGATGTTTCCTTTTGAGAATTGGGATATTGAATATCCTACAGACACTGAAGTGTACCGTTTACCTACATTGACATTGAATCACCAACGTGTTCTAATGGTACATCTGATGACAACTCCCACACCACAAAATATTGGCATTCTATTAGCACTTTGTACAGGTATGAGAATTGGTGAGATATGTGCTATGAAGTGGGAAGACGTGGACTTTAAACAAAAGATTATAACTGTGAAGCACACTGTAGGAAGGGTGTATAATTGTGAATTGAAATCTACAGAAAAGATAGATTCTTCGCCCAAAACAAAAAATTCTTACCGTGAAATACCAATTTCAAAACAGCTTTTGAAAGCTATGAGAATCGTGAAGAAATTATCTTCATCCCCCTATGTTGTAGGAACTTCAGGACAGTCAAAAGAACCTCGTTCCTATCGTGATTATTTTGCTCGGCTATTAAAGCGACTTAATATTCCTCCAATCGTCTTTCATGGACTAAGACACACATTTGCAACAAGATGCATAGAAAGTCAATGCGATTACAAGACGGTAAGTGTTATACTTGGGCATTCCAATGTGGCTACAACACTTAATCTTTATGTACATCCCAATATCAATCAAAAGAAACGATGTATTGAGCGAATGCACAATTCATTGGGAATAGCAGAACCATTAGAATAAATTTCAGTAAGGAAAGGACAGAGCTTAATTCTCTGTCCTTATTAAGAGAAACCTATTTCGAAAGTTGCTACAGATTATAACCTAATTCCCTAGTTTGGCTTTATTCCCTGTTTGATTTGCGCACGATTAGCTAACTCAACTTGTTCTTTGAACCAATCACCTATATGTCGGCTACCAACCGCAAGTACAAGCTTACCCTTGTCTGTTACTACCGTAAAGACGATGTCTTTCCATCTATGCCACTGAAAGCCAACCACTGCCTAACTACGCTGATTATCAGTTAGAAACCTGTATTTCTCCTATTATTGTGTTCTTAGATATTATTTTTATATAAAATATACTCATGATATAATCGTGATCTTTCTTTTATTTCTGCCGGCTTTTTGGGAGAGGTGGGATTGTCCTTTTGACAAATTGCATTTTTAACCGACTGAGAATCGGCTGTTTCCGACAGAATCCCTTAAAGATAAAAAATACGCGAATGAAAATGAGCAAGCAGCACTCTATTAGATGATTATCTAAATTATTACATTCCTTTTAGCTCAAAAAGAACTTCCCGAAGTACACTTATTAATGAAAATCCTGATAAGAATAAGTCTTCTTTCCGGATGTAGTAATCATATCACTCGGATGTAGTAATCATATTGCCTGGAAGTAGTAATCATATTACCCGTAAGTAGTAACCCTTTTTTGCATAAACAGCTTTCAAACGCGCAATAATATGCAAAAACAGCGCATGCCTATCCATTACTTATTCACCGAATATTCTGGAATGAAGATTTGTAAATCAATGCATGTTAGAGAAAACAAGAATATATTGTCACCTTGAAACGTAATAAGGGTTATTAGCTGTCAATCAGGCAAACCATAAATAGATAAGGCCGTCGAATATATCCGATAAACAGGTATCTCAAATCTCGCAAGTGAATTATATTTATTTTTTGCACAAATACTCTTGCTCTTGAAATATTTTAATATATTTGCCATCGAAGTACAGAGGCGTCTGTGGCTTCATCTTTTTAGAGAAAGAATTGTAAGAAGCGTTGTGCTTTATTCTTGTCATTGAGAACCTAGGAAATTTTCAAGAGAACACAAGAATGGCATGGTATGTTTCCTACGCTGGTTTCCGGCGTGGGTCTGCTGTCCGTCCATTTTGTGTTTTCGGGTTTTCCTAGGACCTTCAATGACAAATGGTGGCACGCAGTTCCACGCTTTTGTTTTATTAATAGGTCTTTGGGGAACTTGGAGACCGAAATTTCTAATACTATGTACGACGAAGCGTATAAAAAAGAGTTAGCCTACGAAAGGATTCAGAAGGTTTGGGAAGCAATGGTCAGTTGCATTGAAGATTGGCCAAAGACAAGGTTTGAACACCCAATGATGAAATCTATATTGATGAAGAAAATTGTTTTAATTTATTTGGCAACACTCTGTTGCGTATGTGTGAATGCTGTAGATATCAAACGCTATGTGAAGGAAGGCGGCACTGGAAACGGGCTTACGTGGGAAGCTCCCACCGGTGACCTGGCATCCGTGCTCGGCTTGGCTTCTCAGGTTGACAATCTGACTGTGTATGTAGGAGAAGGAAGTTATGTAGGAGATTTTGTAATCCCAAGTAATGTTTCGGTTACAGGGAAATATGATGGAAAAGACGGCTATATAAACGGAAATCTGCATACACTGTTTATAGGAGATATTACATTGAATAGTTTCTTGGGCTATGCTGAGGTGGAGGGTAGCGTAAAGATGTGCAATGCTACGATGGTGCAAGTGACTGTGAGTGATAGCCGGCAAGAATATGGTGTGTGGGTGGAAAACGCCAATGGCCTTGATAAAAGTCTTTTGAAAGGTTGTATTATTACTAACAATAATATTGGATTGCAACTCACCTATGGAGTGGCGGAACTGGAACGTTGCGTAGTTTACCAGAATAAGAAGTGGGGTGTTTATGGAAAGAGGGGGCATCTGGAAGCACGGTTCTGTCAGTTTAGCGAAAATGCCTCGACGGGTATTCAGATGTATTCCACCGATGTGAGTTGCCGTCTGTATCGGTGTTATATTTCAGAGAACAAGGGAGGAGGCTTTCATGGTGCCGAGACTCGTGACGCCATGTATACCGATAGTCGGCAACGTTTCATCAGCTGTTCGTTTTTTAATAATCATTCCCAAAGTACCGGTTCGGCCATTTGGGCCAGAAGTCGTGTTTATGTCGATAACTCGCTTTTCCTTTTCAACCAAAGTGAGGCTGCCGACGGAGCCGCCATCTACTGTATGTTCGATGGCAATCAGTTTGTGAATTGTACCATTATGAATAATAAGGGAGGTGTCTGCCTGTCGAAGAACTTTGGGGACAGACCGGGCGGAGAGCCTGATCCTTTACTCGTGAACTGTGCGCTGTGGAATAATGGAGAGGATTTTGTAAATCCTTTCAACCGGACTTATAAATTGCAGACCTGTGCCATGCAAACCGGTGGATCGGGCATTCCGGAACTGGACGCAGAACGGGGATTGATATTGCTCGAAGCTGAAAACGAAGGTACTACTCCGGGAGGAATGTATATAGCGTTAGACAGTAATCTCGTACCCAAGCCGGGGTCGTGCCTCATCAATCGTGGGACTCCATTGAATGATACTGAAGCGCTTGACTACAATGGACGGCATATCGGTGCTTTAGGCGGTACGGATATTGGTGCTTGTGAGTATCAGGGTGAATATAAATGGGTACCGAATATTCCAGGGATGAAGTTCTTCAACATTGATTACCGGTTGGCTTCCACCACCTATAACGGCACTGCTTATTATTCTCTCATCCCCAAAGGTTGTGAAGATCCCGATACTAAAAGAATTGAGACAACGTTTGCTACCATCTATTTGGGGACGAAGCGTAATGCTTATGCCGCTATACCGGATACTCCTTTTATGGCAGTCTATCGTGAGGGAAAGCCTGGTGAGAAAGCGTTGTGCAATATCTTGGCGAAAGATGAGAATGAAGGCATCTTCCGCTGGAACTATGTGGAATATATCAGCGGGAAAACGCGTCCGGTTGTGAAGAAGCATCCTAGCTTGAAGAACTACTTTCTTATCACCGTAGACGGGCGAACTCAGAATTTGAAGATGTATAACTAAAATCTATATATGGTATGAAGAATTCATTTTGTGTATTGCTTGCCGCTGTTATCGTGGCATCGTGCAGTTCCGTTCCCGAGAATTTTGTAAAAGTGGATGGCGGAACGTTCATGAAGGGATGGACTGAAAAAGAGCGTGCGTTGTATAAGGTCAATTATGGTAAAGACGAAGACCCTTTAGCTCCTAAAGAAATGTCGGTGGAGACATTCTATATCTCCAAATACGAGGTTACGGTTGGTTTGTGGTATGAGGTGATGGGATATATTCCCGAGAAAATCACTTATGCGGAATGGTCAAAAGAGCCTGATTGTCCCATCATGGGCATCACTTGGCTCGAGGCGGTGAAATTCTGCAATCGGCTGAGTGCCAAGGAAGGCTATAAGGGATGTTATGACTTTGGGGAACTGGATAAATACGGACGCTTTGCCGGGACAACATTGAAACCCGATGCCGAAGGGTATCGTTTGCCCACTGATGTGGAGTGGGAGTATGCTGCCCGTGGCGGAAAGCAAAGTAAAGGTTATAGGTTTGCCGGTAGCGACAGTCTGGATGAAGTGGCGCACTGGAATGCCGAAGTGCCCAGCAAAGTGGGAATGTATAAGCCTAATGAATTGGGTATATACGATATGACGGGTAACGCTGCCGAATATACTTACGGAATATCACCTGATGTGACTATTGGTAAGGCTTTCGCTACCGTGCAGGGAGGGCACTATAATGGACGTCGCGGAGGTGCTAAACCTGAGAACTTTGTAATTTATAAAGATGATACTTCGTGGGGTGAAGGCCCTGACGTTGGTTTACGTTTGGTTTTTCAAAAAAAGAAATGACATGAAACGGATTTTATTATTAGCGGTATGCAGTAGTTTGCTGACGGCTTGCGGTAAGCAGGATAAGGCTGGAGTGGAGGGACCTACGGGCAATGTGGAGGATGACTTTGTGTTTGTGAAAGGCGGCACTTATCAGATGGGAGCTTCCGAAAAAGAATTAGGGCTTTTTCGTTGGACGGGAGGCAATATTATGGAATCGTATGTCCCCAAGACGGTGACAGTGGGAGATTTTCGTATCTCCAAGTATGAAGTGACCTTGAAACAGTTTAAGGAACTATTGCCCAATGCCAGATTGCTTGGGAAGAATGTCGATGACAATGCACCGGTGTTTGGCATTTCATGGGAAAGAGCAATAGAATTCTGCAACACCTTGAACGAGCGTGAAGGTTATGACGGCTGGTATAAAAAGGAAAGACTGCATCGTTATGGTTACGACTATGTGTTAAAAGAGAATGGTAATGGCTACAGACTTCCCACTAATGAGGAATGGGAATACGCCGCCCGTGGCGGAAACCAAAGTAAAGGGTATGCTTTCAGTGGCAGCGATGATGTGATGGAAGTGGCGCATTTTGGTGCCGGTGTGCCTTGCAAAGTAGGTATGTATAAACCCAATGAATTGGGCATTTATGATATGACGGGCAATGTGAATGAGTATGTTCATCGGGTAGATGAGAAAGGCATGAGAGCCGGTTCGCAGGGCGGAGGTTTCAAACTCGAAGGCCCTGTCAATCAGCTGGTGATTTACAACCGGCATGGTTGGGGGGATGAAGTGGCGGGGTTCCGCCTGGTGCTCGTTGGCGAGAAGCCCAAGAATGCCAAGCAAGGGTTCCTGTCAAATGATTGGAAAACCTATCGCCTGCGTGGCAAGGTGAAATCATGTAAACTACACCTTGAAGTGGAGTTTGATGAACGGGGGCGTTTGATACGCGACAATGAGATATGTGTGGAGTATGCGGGTGATGATAACACCCGGGGCACTGTATATTACGGTCGCGGTGCCGATCGCTACAAGGTGGGAGAGTTCACTCCCGGTCGCAACAACTATCTGCTGGTGCGCGACGACGGAGGACATATCACTCAACTGAGCGGAGACATGGAGGGACGTGAATATGAATATGATGGAGATGGATTCACCACTTCAGAGCAGTCGGGGGTAAGTTCTCATAAAGACGTGGAAAAGTTCTTAGGTTTGGATGAAAACGGCAATCCGCTCTCCGCGAAGCTGAATGGAGGAGACGAGTTCATGCAATATGAATATCATATTACCTACAGTGATTATAAGTTGGACAAAGCGGGCAACTGGATAGAGCGAACCGCCCATAAGAAGGGTTACACAATAGAGAGCGATGGTGATTACAACTTAGATCCCTCCACCCGTAAGGAGGTGGATGAAACTGAGGTGCAGGAGCGCACGATAGAATATTTTTGATTGAACCTTATGTATAGATCTTTAATCGAGTAAACATTATGAACGTTTTTTTTATTCTCTTGTCCTTGTCGGCCACTCCTTTCCCTATGATTGCGATGTTTGTGGTGATGGCCGCTATCATGTTGGGGTATTCGAATTCCCGAAAGCGGAAACTAACCGATGCCTTGAAATGGGGCATAGAAGTAGGTGACGAGGTTATAGCTACGACAGGTATACGCGGGCGTGTGGAGAAGGTTGAAGAAGATGTGGTGAGTGTCGGCATTTCCGGTGGAGGAACCGAGGAATGCAGGCTGGCCGATTGCGTGCCTATGGAGGTGTTGATTCAACATTCCGCTTTATTGAAATTGTACGCGTATTCGGAAGAAGACTATCGCTTGACTATGGCCGGAAAACAATACTCTTTTCCTCCGCAGTCATCGGCTACCAAGGTTTTGAAATGGATCCGAAACACTCGCCTCGCTCTCAAAGGGATAAGCCTGATGGCGGCTTGTGCTCTGATTGATATAGCGCTGAATCTGGAAGATATATTGAGTTTCTTCGAGTCAGGAGGAAGATCCTATTTTCAGTATGATGTGGCGCAGGATTTCTTGGCGCCTATCCTTGTTACACTGGGTGTATTGATAGGTGGTATCATGCATTTGGCCGGATTGTATGGCATGGAAGATTTGTCGGGAAGCGAAGATGCGAAAGCGATGACGAAGGTGCATAAAGGCTTCTATTTCTTTTTTGCTGCTGAGATTGTAGATTTCTTCCCGCTGGCAGGCTGGATCAGTATTGTGCTCTATATCATCGGATTTGTGATGTTGCTTGTCGGTTATTCCCGTCTGAAGAATTCCGGTTGGCAGGGAGAAATGGCTCGCGGCGGGTATTCTCAAGCGTTCACGGCTTCTGTTCTTTTGTTGATAGGATACATTATTCCGGGTGTAGGCTCAGTGATATCATTGATAGGATATGTGATATATTATCTGGCGTGGAAGAACCACATCTGCAAGGCATCGTTTGTGGAAGTGAAGTAACAGATGATGGAAAAGGTGATGAAGTGGTGGAAACACTGCTTGGTCACCTTTTCTTTTGTCTTATAGTTTAGCCAGCTTACCTGCCGTTCTACATCATCATGTTCTTTCTGATGGAGAACTTGACAATCGCCATCGCCTGTATGGATGTGAGTGGAATATCCATTGGTTCATGGTGTGGATTGTAGCTCACCAGCTTGATGCAACCTTCCACCTCGGAACGGTTTATATACTTCACCGACAGGTATTCGTCGCCGTCGATGCAAAATGACACCAAGTACATTTCTCCATAAATGACGTTGCTGAAATTGCTGATTTCCTTAAAGCCCACAACATCTCCCGATTTCAAGATGGGATACATGCTGTCTCCACTGATGTAGAGCGCTCCGTCGCAGACAGGTATGTTCGGAATCTGTATCTTTCCCACCACGTGTTGCTGTTTGTTGGCAAGCAATGTTTTCAGGTTGGCGGCAGCGGTAATATCGTATAGTGGTATGCTACGGTCGTCTACCGGATCAGCCGTTTTGGGGTTATGAATCATTTCCACTTCACCCGAAACGATTTCGTCGTTGCAAAATTTGGCCTGATGTACAGGCTGTCCTTTTCCTACCAGCAGCCAGTTGTAATCTATTTCTTTCAGCTTTTCCAGCAGCAGCGGGAAATCAATTCCGTTTCGTGCAATCCAGTTACTTAGTGTGGGACGCGACACACCCAGATAAGCTGCCAATTCTGCATCCGTTTTGAAATTCAGTACCCGCTTGGCGCGCTTCACGATGTCGGCTACATTGAATAATAAATCCTGTTCTTTCTCCATGATTTTTATGATGTAAATATTTAGAAACGTATTTGTCGCTCATTTATATGTAGTTACCTACTTTATGAGAATTAATATCTAAAACTATTAGTTTTTTATATGGAAATCTGTTTATCTTTGTTGCGACAAAGGTAATTCCTTTGTTTTAGAATAACAAATAAATCGCATGGAATTATGGAAAACAAACATTTCAGCCTCCGGATAAGAACTCCTTCCGTAACGGATCTATAGATGCAATGCGCAGGATATATAGCTCCTGCATGTCCGATATATAGATGCAGCACATCCGGTATATAGATGCAGCACGACAGATATATAGATGCAAAAGACAAAATTCGATTATTTAATTCAATATATTCATCTCATTATGGAACAAACACTTAATCCCACCATTCGTACCTGCCACTCCTGTCTGAGGGAACTCCCCATAGAGGCTTTTTATGTCAATCGGAAGACACTGATTCCAGACTACTGTTGTAAGGCCTGTCGCAGCGCAGCCTGCAAGAAACGCTACCTGGATTCACGCTCCGTGAATGACATACGCACGTATCCCTTGATAACCGATATCAAAGACCGCACACTCCGCATGGAACTGATTCTTCATGCCCGCCAGGTGGTGAACGAAAGCGTGGCGAGGAAGCGCAGAAGGCTGTGGAAAACAGTCGGCGAGTAATCTTAATTGTGCAATAACCCATAATTTTACCGCGGATTGCACGGGTTCACACAGGCCTAATTTAGTAAGAGTCAAAATATAAAATCTTAATCTGTGCCAATCTGTGTAATCTGTGGTGAACCAAAAAACATTAATAACCAAACAACATGTCCAGAATAAAAAAACGGGGTCTCGATTATTTTCCCCTTGATATAGATTTCCTACAGAATCGCTTGGTTCGCCGCATAATGAAACGCGAAGGCGACGGCGCGCTTGCCACCTTGGTGAGCGCATTCTCCTGCATCTATGGTGGTGAAGGCTACTATGTTCTCACCGATGCGTTTTTTTACGAAGATATCTCCGCCAACCTCTATCACCAGACCGCGGAGGACGTAAAGCGTATTCTTACACTTGCCGCTGAGTACGGCATTTTTGATGTCACGCTCTTCAGAGAGTGCGGTGTGCTGACCAGTGCCGGGATACAGAGGCAGTATCTCTTCAGTACCAAACGCCGCAAAAGTTCCGCGATAGACAATCGCTTCAATCTCATCACCGACGAACAGGAAGATGATGACGCCGGGAAACAGGGAGAGGCTGCCGGGCTATTTCCCGAAACTTCAGGGAGCGAAACGGAAGTTTCCGCTGCACTTCCCGAAGTCTCCACTACGCTTCCCGAAAGCGCAATGGGTACTTCCCAAAATGTAACATTAATCCCCGAAAATGTTGCATCCGGTACACATAGCATAGCACAGAATAGCATAGCACAGCAAAGCATAGCACAGCGGAGCATAGAATACCCCCTCCTCAATAGTTCCCCCTCGGGGAGAACTCAGGACGCGGACCGGGAGTCCGCGGAGGGGGACGGAGAGGAGGAGAATTTTCTTTCTTCACCTGCGACTCCCGCTTCACTTGTAGCCTTTGCTACTTTTACAGCCCCTGCTGCTTTTGTGGTTCCTGTTTCACCTGCGGTTCCTGTGTCATCGGTAGCTCACGCCTCCTCGGCAGTCCCGCCGTCAGTGCCTCCTGCTTCCTCGGTAGCCCCTTTGCGCCATCCCCGCAAGGAGTGGACAGATGAGGATATTTGCCGGATGCAACCGCCCTCGGATGGGGTGAACCGCAATCTTGACGGGTTGCTCTTCAATCTCCGCCAGTTACGGATCTCCCCTCCGGAACAACGCGCCATTATCCTCAAAAGCAACTTCGGCGCCATCGGCCATCCCATGTGGAAAGGTTTCTCGACGATACGCGAAAGCTGTGGGAAGATACGTCAGCCGGGAAGGTTTTTGCTGAGTTTATGCAATAAAACAGGTGTTCACGAGGAGTAAATGATACACTTGCATTTTATGATAAAAACGAAGATTTTTATTTCTCCGGTTATGATATAAGGCTTATATTTGCAGTGTGATTAAGCTTAAGACACGAAACTAAATTATTCTATTAATGAAAATAAAACTATTCTCTGATTATGGCAGTATTGTATAAAACAGTCCAATCTATATTGGCAAACAAGGCAGGAGTTAAAGTATTTTATCCTCGCGTGGTTCTGAAAGGACACGTCTCCACCGACCAGATCGCCCGTGAAATATCGGAATACTCTTCTCTGAGCAAGGGCGACACGAAAAACGTTATCGACAACCTGGTGCGTGTATTGACCACCCACCTTCAATCTTCCGAGAGTGTGACTCTGGATGGCTTCGGCACGTTCCGCATGGCTATGAAGACCAACGGCAAAGGTGTGGAAAGCGCCGACAAGGTATCGGCTGCACAAGCCACAATGACCGTGCGTTTTCTGCCCTGCTACACGAAGAATCTTGACCGTACGACGGCGACCCGCTCCATGGTGACCGGCGTGAAATGTATTCCTTACGAAACAAGTCAGGCAGGAGGCTCCGGCAGCGGTGATGGTTCCGGTAGCGGTTCCGGAGGCGGCGGTCTGGACGAGAATCCGTTAGGATAAGGACGTTGAACGCAGAGGTGCGGAGGCGCAGAGGGCTTCCCGGGTATCAGATTTAAACAGGCGCTGTGTGGCTCCGTACTGGAAACTGACTAAACTATTCATTTTTAACGACTAAACGACTTTATTACTCACAGGGCAGCTTATTGCCCGCCGGACTTATTATTCACTAAACTAATTTCATTCAACTTATGAGAAGTATCAACATGATTGTAGTGCATTGTAGCGCTACCCGGGCAGACTGTGCCCTTACCACAGAAGATTTGGAAACCATTCATCGCCGGCGCGGCTTCCGCGGTATCGGCTATCACTATTACATTCGCCGGGACGGTACGGTTGTCAATACCCGTGCTTTGGAACTCGTAGGTGCGCATGCCAAGGGACACAATGCTCACTCGATAGGTATCTGCTACGAAGGCGGACTGGATGTCCAAGGGTGTCCTGCCGATACCCGCACGCCTGAGCAGTGCTCGGCACTCCGGTTACTTGTGCATCAACTTCTGAAACGCTTTCGGAACAATATCCGTATCTGCGGGCATCGTGATCTCAGCCCGGATCGGAACGGTGACGGGGTGGTGGAACCGGAGGAATGGGTGAAAGAATGTCCGTGTTTCGAAGTAAGCAAAGATTTATAAACGACTAAAATATTGAATATTATGAAAATAAGTAAAGATACTTGGAAGACTATTCTGAAAGTAATTGTCACCATAACCACGGCCGTTGCCGGAATACTTGGAGTAAAAGCAGCAGGGTTGTAAAACAATTTAAGGAGAGGTTGTGTCAAAATGCTGGCACAACCTTTTTTTATGCGCAAAGCCCAGACTTT
>OGWY01000182.1_pt1 | contig 49783 bp, 35 predicted proteins | sample 1576121 | NCBI WGS metagenome assembly OGWY01 (sample SAMEA3541543, study PRJEB24748) | human gut metagenome | biome: human gut; feature: human-associated habitat; material: faeces | place: China | collected 2012 | reverse complement strand
TTGACCAAGATGGTGATATTACCGCTTGCTCATTAGCCATTACAATGTGACGAGTCTCATGAGGTTGTCCCATTAAATGAAATACTCTTGTATTTTCATCCATGTTGAAATAGAAGTAAACTTCCATTCTTCTCTCATGTGTATGTGTTGGCATAGTATTCCACATATTATTTGGGTCTAATACAGTCATTCCCATTAAAAGTTGACATGATTTACAAACTGCAGGGTGAACATATTGAAATATAGTTCTTTTGTTTGAATTCTCTAAATCTCCTAAATGAACTGCATTAGCATTAGCTATATCTATTTTTACTGTAGGGTAAGCTACATGGGCAGGAGCACTGTTAACATAGTACTTTGCTGGATTTTCTGCAGAATCAGATATGAATGTAATCTCTTTTACTCCCATTCCAACATATAGTCCATCTTTTGAAGCCATTTTATATTCAACTCCATCAAGAACTACTTTACCTGATCCACCTATATTTATAAGTCCAAGCTCTCTTCTCTCTAAGAAAAACTCAGATCCTAACTCTTTACATCCCTCTAATTTTACTTCAGTTTCAACTGGCATAATCCCTCCAGCTATAACTCTATCCACATGAGAATACATTAAGTTAACTTCATCAGCAACGAAAACTGTTTCCATTAAATAGTGTTTTCTTAACTCCTCTGTTGTGTAGTGTTTTGAATCCTCTGGGTGATTTGCATATCTTGTATCTAATCTCATAGTAAAACTCCTCCTAAATATTATGAACTTTTATTTTTAATTTTCTTTGTTATCTACTCTTTTACTGCTCCTAAAGTTACTCCTTTTCTAAAGAACTTCTGGATAAACGGATATATAATCATTATTGGAACTATTGATAAAACTATTACAGCATATATTATTGATTGTGGTGATGTTAAACTTTCTGGTGTAATAATTTGCGCTGCTTCTCCAGCCATATTCTTCTCTACTATTAACTTCTTTAAGAAAACTTGTAATGGTACTTTAGAATCATCAGTTAATAAAACCATTGTCCAGAAATATCCATTCCATCTTGAGATAGCATAAAACAGTGATACTGTTGTTAGGGCTGAAGTTGATAGAGGTAGATATATTTTTGTCATAATTTGCCACTGAGTAGCTCCATCTATTCTAGCTGATTCTTCTAGTGATTTTGGCACAGCTTCAAAGAAGCTCTTTAAAATTATTACATTAAATGTATTTACTGCAAATCCTACAATTACAGATGTATAACTATTAATAAGACCTAAGTCTCTAAAGTTCAGATATCTAGGGATCATTCCTGGATCAAACCACATTGTCACAACAACCATTAATGTTAAAATTTTTCTAAATTTTAACTCTGGTTTTGATAAAACATAAGCTCCAGTTATTGTAAAGAACATACTTACAGCAGTTCCTACAACTGTTATAAAGATACTATTTGCATAAGCTAACCAGATTCCATCTAGATTCATAGCTGCCTTAAATGATGCCATACTAATCCCTTTAGGTAGGAGATACATCTCTCCTATCTCTAAAAGGTATGGTTTTGTCACTGATGCTGAGAATACATATATAATTGGATATATAAACATTATTCCAAATATTGCCAGTAGGGAATAATTGATAAAATCAAATATTTTTTCATCTTTTGATCTTTTAATTTTACTCATAAATCTCTCCTTTCAAATTTTTTAACAGTTAATACTTTTTACCAAAGTCCTGATGATGTTATCTTTTTACTCCATCTATTTGCTAGGTAAACTAGGATAAATCCAATAACTGCATTGAATAATCCAACTGCTGTTGCTAAACCAAAATCTTGCATTAACATACCTGTTCTATAAACATAAGTACTTATAACATCTGATGTTGAATATGTTGCTGGTTGATAAAGTAATAAAACTGTCTCAAATGCAACGTTTAGCATACTTCCAACTTTCAGTACTAACATTATAACTATTGTTGGGATAATTGATGGGAAAGTTATAAATCTAAGCTGTTGGAACTTTGTAGCTCCATCTATCTTTGCTGCTTCATATAGAGATTCATCCACTGCTGTTAAAGCTGCTAAATAGATTACTGCATTAAATCCTGTACTTTTCCACATATTCATTCCTGTAAATATTCCTCTAAAATACTCTGGTTTTGATAGGAAGTATATCTTTTCAAATCCAAATCTTTCTAAAATATGGTTTATTACACCACTACTTGGAGAAAGAATATTTATAGTTATTCCAGCTGTTACAACTATTGCTATAAAGTATGGTAAAAACGAAACTGTTTGAACGAAAGATTTAAAAAATCTATTTTTTACCTCATTTAGCATAAGAGCTAAAATTATGGCAAATGGAAACTCAAACACTAAACTATATATATTTAAAAATATTGTATTTTTTAGAGTTGTATAAAAGTATGGGCTTGTTAAAAACTCTGTAAAGTTTGCTAGTCCTACCCATTCACTTCCTGATATTCCCCTAAATAGATTGTAATCTTTAAAAGCGATTATAAGACCATACATTGGTTTATATGCAAATATCATATACCAAAGTATAAATGGAAGAAAAATCAGATATAATGACATTTGATCTTTTACGTTTCCTCTTTTCAATCCAGTCATTATTTTCTTAATGAGACCTATTTTTTCTGATTCTACTCTTTCATCCATTTCTAAAATATTTTCTTTCATACTAACCCTCCTTACTTATCTGCGTTTTGTAAGGTGATTATAGTTTAAAATTTTTAAAGTGTAAATCATCATTTTAGGATATACCTTTTTCTATATATCATTTTTCTACTTTTAAACCAGTAAAAGTACACTTTATTCTTTATTAGTTGCTAGAACCAACAAATCTATCATATGCCTTTTGATTTATCTCTATTGCCTCTTGTAGCCCTATTTCATTTAATCTCTTTAGAAATTCGTCATATGTTTTATTAAAATCTACAGCTCCTAAAATCCATTTCTGATTCATCTCTTTTACAGCCATATTAAGTTGCGAATTTATTTTCTGTATTTTTCTATTTTCCTCTTTTGTATATTTTAAAGTTGGCATTGGATCTACAATATATCCATTTTGCATATACATCTCCGCCCATTCTGATGCTTTTGGATTCCCCCAAGCCTTTTCATACTCATAATCTTGTAAAGCACCTATTCTAAACTGTATCCCTTTATCTCTTAAAACTTGTAAAGGTGTCTTTCCATCAGCTTTCATAACCGTATCTGTAAATTTCTTTTTACCATTTTCCTCTTTAACAAAAGTATCATTTTCTACACCCCAGTTAGATAACTCATACCCTTTTTGAGAGAACCAATAATCAAAATATTTTATAGCTGCAACAGGATCTTTACATGTAGCACTTATACCCCAACCACCTAAATAAGTTGTTCTAGCATCTGGGGCATAACTTTTCCCTTTATATTCTGGCGGTGCTATTGCAATAAATTCAAAATCTTTCACTTTATCTTTTAACTCTTTATCCTCATTATATGAAGCTGTACTAGCAAACCAATCAAAAGTAACTCCTCCTAAATCATTTCTTAACATATAGTCTCTTGCTTGGAAACCTCTTGTGAATATTTCAGGATCTATCAATCCCTCTTTATACCATTTTATAACTTGAGGCATAGCTTCTTTAAATCTCTCTGTTGTTGGACCAAATTTTACTTTTCCATTTTCATCTACATAAAATCCTATCTCCGCTCCAAACATTCCCACTAACTCTTTATCAGCAAACTCCACTGATCTTTCAAAGTATGGAATTTCATCTGCTTTTCCATTTCCATTTGGATCCTTTGTTTTAAAAGCTACCATAACTTCATATAGTTCATCCATTGTCTTTGGAGTTTTTAATCCTAACTTATCTAACCAATCCTTTCTTATAAATACCCCTTGAGCAGCTCTCATATTATACCAATCATAATAATCTGGAATAAAATAGATATTTCCATCTGCTGCTACAGCATCCATCTTATATCTTGGATATTTTTCAAAAAATGCTTTTATGTTTGGAGCATGTTTATCTATCAAATCATTTAATGATACTATTCCTCCGTCCATTCCTAAACTTTCTAATTTTTCAGGATAAGCTAAAGATATAATATCTGGAAGATTTCCAGATGAAACAGCTAGATTAAAAGCTTGTATTTCATCTGTTAAATTTTTAGAACTATAACTTTTTAATTTCACATTTGTATCCTTAAATGCCTCTTGGAAAACTGTCCAATTCTCATCATATGTCTTTCCGTTTTGAATAGCTAGAATACTTAATTCCAATGGCTTTTCAGAAATCTTATGCTCATTTGCTAAAACTCCTCTTTATAAAAGTCCCCCAATTAATAGTAATAACCCAATTTTTTTATTCATAACACCCTCCATTTTATATAATATTTATCCAATCATTTTGCTCTTTTAAAAATAGAGACAATTGATTTTTTAAATTTTTCTTTACCTCTTTATACTCTATGTTGCCAGCTTCATTTTTCATCTCTAAAGGATCTTTTTTCAAATTAAATAACTCTTCTAAATCTCTAGGATCATATATGTATTTAAACTCTTTACTCACTATCGACCTTCTTATATCACCAATAGCTACTTGATTTCCTGAATATTGACTATAAGCATATCTAGATTTTTTTAGAGTTTCATCATTTAAAATATTTTCTCCAACAAATACCTCATCACTTTCTATATTTAAACTTTCTAATATAGTTGGAAGTACATCTAAGTGACTAACTACCGTTTCCACTTTTACTCCACTTTTCTCTGGTACTTTCATTATTAAAGGTACATTTATACTTTGCTCGTACATCTCCATTTTCTGAAACATCTTATGTTGCCCTAAATGATCCCCATGGTCAGCAGTAAATACAAACATTGTATTTTCATACTCGCCTTTTTCCTTTAACTTCTCAATTATCTCCCCAATTAGCTCATCTGCATAATTAGTTAAGCCTAAATATGCTCGCCATACATCTTTCCAATGCTCTAAGTCTTTCTCTTCAGCTAGCTGTGCTGCTATTCCCTCTCTTCTTTTAGGTGGTTCATCTTCACATATTTTATTTATATTTTCAGGTAGTTCTGGATCTGGAAATCTATCCATAAGTTCCTTTAAAACTCTAAAAGGTGGATGAGGAGCCCAGATATTTATAAACATCCCTATAGGTTTTTCAAAAGCTTCACTATCTAAATAATTGAGTGCATTATCAATATAAAATCTATCTCTAAATAGATTTTCTGATTTTTCAAAAAGTGAAACCCTTGATCCTGTGTACTGTCTATCTTCATATATATCTCCATGTCTTTCACTAACTTTAATTCTATCTTCAACAACTCCAAATAGTGGGATGTTCTCTCTCTTACATATTTTTTCATAATCATCATCTGTTAAAATTCTTTTAAATTTAACTCTATCTTCTAAAGATGGTTTTAAAGTTATATGTTGCATTCCAAAATGACTTACGTCATATCCATTTTCAAATAGATATTCATGAATTGTTTTACTATTTTTCGTTATTTCTGGTATATTCTTCAAATCATTTATCACTACATTATTTCTAGTAGGAAATCGTCCTGTTGCTAAGGCAGTTCTAGCTGGAACACATAATGGACACGTTGTATAAGCTCTTTTAAAATCAAATCCCTCTGCTGCTAATCTATTTAAATTTGGAGTTACCTCTTTACCATTTTGTATCATCCCAATAGTATCTGCTCTTTGATGATCTGTTGTTATAAAAATCAAATTTTTCTTCACTAAAAACACCTCCCAATTTTATATGAGTATATTTTATCGAGTTAGTCTTAGCAATATTCCATTTTCTTTTTTATACATCACAAATAAAAAAACACATCTTAAAAAACGTTCTATTTAAAAATATGAACAAAGAAAAAAGAACACAAAAAACAGAATATTTACACACTACATTTAAAAATGTAATATAGGGTTTGAACAGGTTTCAAAAGTATATTAAACGGGAGAGTATATTTTATGAGAAAATTTTATTTTACTAACTTTATTTTATTAACACTTTTAGTAGGAACAATTTCACAAGGAAGTGAAAACTTAGGAAAAAGTATCGCACACCTTCCTGAAGTCAACCTTGAAGAAAACTATAATATTAGAAGATTTATTAGATCATCTTTAGAAAAGGATGTTGATTCTTCAGAAAAAAATAGATATTTCAATTCATTAGATTATTTACATCTTTCTGAAAACTACAAAGGCGATTTAGACGGAACTGGAGATTCCAACCTTTATCTTGCTACTTTCGAAAAAAGGTTAAAACCAAATGAAAAAATTGCATTTTTTATTGGAGGAGGAGATAATAAAATAAAATTTGATCAACCTATCAGAATCAATAGAGATATATTCTTTGCTGGAGGATATCATTTTTACGAATTTTCAAATAAAATTGCTGTAACATCAATTTTATCATATAATCATTCTCATGATTCTATACACATACAAAATAACTCATCTACATCACCATCTATGAGTTTATCTTTTGGAAGTCATTTAAGCTATCCAATTCCAAATAAATATTTAAACCTATATTTAAATGGTGGAATTGATTGGGCTAAAATATTTCAAGGAACATATAATAACGGAGTATATAATACAAAAAATAATACTGAGTACTATGACTCAGTTAGACCTACAGTTGGTTTTTCTGGTGAAAAGTCTTTCCTTTTACAAGACAAAAAAGTATCACTAAAACTTTCTACAAATTATGAAAAAGAACTTGGAAATATCAAAGATAAAAAAGTTTTATGGGATAATGGTACTAGAACAAAAGTTGATACTTTAGATAGAGATGGTATTGTTAATATTGGAGTAAACGCTGATATTAATTTAACTGAAAACTTAGATATTGGTGCAAGTTATAACAAACTTCTTTCAAAAGATTATGATGCTGATTTATATGGAGCTAACTTCACTTATTCTTTAGATAAACCTATGCTTGAAGGATTTGATTACTTCAATACTCTTGACAAAGAAAAACGTTTCAGAGTTTCTTCTAACTTTATGTTAGAAACAGAAGATTATGATGACAATACAGCTGGTACTGCCGGATCTACTTCATTCTCTCCTAGATTAATCTTAAGTGTTAACGATAAAAAAGGAGACTTTGTTTATTTAATGGATACATTCTATAAAACAGAGGATTGGTTTGGCGGAAGAAAAGAAAAAGAGGGAAAAGATACAAATAGAAGAATCAACCCTCAAATAAACTGGAAAGGAGTTCAGGTTACAGACAATTTAAAAATTCACGGTTATATTGGTTGGAGAAATCAAGTAAGAAAACAAACTGACTCTAAAGGAAATCCTTGGAGAAACGTTACTGATTCTTACAGAATCGCTCCTGCAATTAACTATACTATAAATAAAAATGTTGCGTTCCTTGGTTCTACGCTACTTGCAATGGATGAAATCAGTGATTCTAGAGATAACTATCCATTCACTCATAACTACTGGGCTGAAAATATCTACGGATTTAGATTTATTCTTAATAAAAATTGGATTTTAACATCTAATATCTATAGACTAGATAAAAAATATATGGGAAATAATAACAAAACTGCTCATAGTACACAATTTAGACCTGTAGTTAGATATAACTTCGTAGATGGTTCATTCCTTCAATTACAAGGAAGATTCTCTCTAACTAACGGTGAAAGAGTTGAAAATAGACAGGGAATCGTAGCTCAATACAATGAGGAAACAAGATATACAGCTACTATGGGATATAAAGTTACTGATTATTTCTCAACTTATGCTGAAGTTTCTATGAATAGTTTTAAAAGAACAAAAGATTCAGATAAATCAGTTTCTAGAATTAATAGAATTTTAGGAAAAGTTGGATTTATCTATATACTTGATATTTAGGAGGCTTTATGAAAAAAATATTTTTATCTCTTTTACTGTTATTTTTAGGTGGTATTTCCTTTGGAAATACCACTTCAACTGATACATATTCAATTATTAGAGAAAGGTTTTCAGAACTTACCAATACTAACAGCAATGATGAAAAAGCCCAAAAACTTTTAAATACTTTAAACAATAACTTAGACAGAACATATCTTTGGGAGCAATTTCCAGATATGAAAAGTGGTCCACATATTTTATCTACATATAGAAATCTAACTGATATAATCAAAGCTTATACTGATAAAAATTCATCTTTATACCAAAATAAAGATGTTAAAAATACAATAATTACCTCTTTAAACTGGTTAAGAGAAAATGCTTATAGAGAAAATCTTCCTGAATTAGGAAACTGGTGGCAATGGGAGATTGGAATTCCAAAAGAATTAAATCGTATAGTTGCTTATATGTATCCAGAACTTTCTAAAGAGCAAGTTGAAATCTTCTTAAATGGCAGTAGATACTTCCAACCTTATGCTGAGTGGTCTGGATATAGTGAAGGAGCCAAAACATCTACATCTCCAAATAAAAGATTATCCACTGGTGGAAACAGAATTGATACTTGTTATATTGTTTTTATGAGAGGTATTTTAACTCAAAATAAAGATGAGGTTGTCAATGCTTTAAGCAATCTTGGAGAGGTTGCTGAATATGTTACAACTGGAGATGGTTTCTATAGAGATGGTTCTTTTATACAACATGGAACTATCCCTTACGGTGGCACATACGGAGAAGTTTTATTAAGTGGTTTAGGTACTATACAAAATTTAGTTGCTAATACAGATTTAGAAATTAAAGATCCTCGATTTAACAATATTTATAACTCTATTATAAATGGTTATAACCACCTTTTCTTCAACGGTAGAATATCTGACTCAATAAGTGGTCGTGCTGTTACTAGAAAAAACTCTAATGATTTAACAAGAGGAGTTGGTAATCTTGTTGCTATTGCTATGATTTCTCAAGGTGCTCCTGAAGATTACAAGGTTAAGCTACAAGAGATTGTTAAAAGAAATATTGAAACAGGAGATACATCTCTTATTTTAAGTAGAATTAAAAATCCTGTAGAAAAAAAAGTTATTGAAAATATATTAAATGATAAAAATATAAAAATTTCAACTCCTTCTGGAGTTAAGATTTTTGGAAATATGGATAGAGTTGTTAATAGAACTCCTAATTACTCTTTTGTACTAAGTTTACACTCTTCTAGAGTTGGTAACTTCGAAAGCATCTTAGAAGAGAATACAAAAGGTTGGCATGCTGCTGATGGAATGTATTATATCTATACCCCTAATACAAATGAATATTTTGAATACTGGCCTGTAGTTGATCCTTATCATCTTCCTGGTACAACTGAAAGTATAACTCAAAGAGAAAATAGTATTGGAGAACGAAGACATCCTAAAACTATGGTTCAAAAAGATTTCGTTGGAGGAACAACAAACAATACTTATTCTATAATTGGAATGGATTTTTCATCTTGGAATGATTTAACAACTGCTAAAAAATCTTGGTTTACAACTCCTGATTTTATAGTATCTATGGGATCAAACATTTCAAGTAAAGATGGAGAAATTCACACAACTGTTGAAAATAAATCTATTAAATCTAACGATGAAGTTATAAAAAATACTGATAACAATTTAACTTTAAAAAATCCACTTTCCAACTTATATACTGGATTTATTATTCTAGATAGTAACACTCTCAAAACGACTACAGAAAAAAGAGTGGGAAATTGGGATAAAGACAAAACTGAAATCTCTAAAAATTTCATTAAATCATTTATTAATCACGGATCTAATCCTGAGGATAGTAGTTATTTATATGCTATAATTCCTGAAACTAATTTAAAAAATATTGAAAACTTTAATACTAAAGACATCAATATTTTAAGTCAAAATAGCCTTGCCCATGGAATAAACTTTAAAAACATCACTACTATTAACTTTTGGGATGATTCTTCTGATAAAGAAGTTGGAATTTTCTCTAGTAAAACTCCAGCATCAATCTTAGCTATAGATACTAAAAATAAACTTTTTATATCAGTAAGTGATCCTACTCATAAAAATTCTGAGATTATTTTCAGTGTAAAAGGTAAATTTAAATTAGATAATATAAATAATAATATCAACACAGTAGTAAATAATAATATCACTACTATTACTGTATCTAATTTAAAAGATGGAGCTACTGAAAACTTTACTTTAGTACCTAAGGAGAATTAAAATGAATAAAAATATAATTAAAGATTTAATGAATACTTTAAGTGAAAAAAATTATAATCCTATCTATGCTGAAAATCTTGAAGAGGCAAAAGAGATTATTCTTAATTTAATTCCTCTTCACTCTTCTATAGCTCTAGGAGGCTCAGTTACAATTAACCAACTTGATATTATAGATACCTTTAGAGATGGTGAATACCATCTCTTTGATAGATATAATCAGCCCGATTGGCCTAGTACTCTTCAATGTATGAGAGAAGGACTTTTAGCAGACTATTTTCTAACTAGTACAAATGCTATTAGTAAAAATGGAGAACTTATTCAAACAGATTCTGGTGGTAATAGAGTTGCTAGTTTGCTTTGGGGTCCTAAAAATGTTATTGTTGTTTGTGGAATAAATAAGCTTGTTGATACTTGGCAAGAGGGAACGAATAGAATTAAAGAGTTTGTTGGACCTTTAAACTCTAAGAGAATTAACCACAAAACACCATGCAATATCTCTGGAGTTTGTGAAGATTGTCAAACAAAGCAAAGAATTTGTAACTTTACATCTGTAATTAAATCTGGTAAAAGAGTTGAAAATCCAATAACTATTATAATCATAAATGAAGAGGTGGGTTACTAGTGGATCAAAATATAAAATGGTTTTATAATAAAAAAGCTGAAAACATCACAAAAGTACTACTTTCTAAGGAGTATGATGCTATTTTTATAGATCATTTGGATAATGTTAAAGATTTTTTAATATCTAAAATATCACCATCTGAATCTTTAGTTCTTGATGAAACACCTTTTTTAAATCTTCTAGAGTTATCTTCTCCACTAAAGGAAAAAGGATGTGCAATATTTGATTATAAAAAAGACCGAGAAGCTATTTTAGCTGATAACTTTATTACCCAATGTGATTTCATCACAGAAAATGGTGAATTAGTTTTTTCAAATGATTTTGCAAGTTGTGCAGCTATTTTTGGACCTAATAAAATATTCGTTATTGTTAGTGCATATAAAATTATTAAAACTCTTTCTGAAATGGATAAAAAATCCAATAACAACTTTAGTGTAATTCATCATGGACGAAAATTTCCTAATAAATATACAGTTATTGTAGTTTCAGAAAATATATAAAATGAAAAAAGCAGAGATTAAAACTCTGCTTTTTTATTCTACCAATATTTTTTCCACTCTGGTTTAAACAGTCTTGTTAAAGCCTCTAAATAATAGTAATCTCCCCAGATGTTACACTCTTTAACTCCTGATCCGTGAGGAATTGAGTAAACTGCATCTGTTAAAAGTCCATTAGAATAATCTAAATCTTTTGTACTATAATTTTTCATAAGTGATTTCATCATTTTATGAGCTGCATTTAAATAAATCTCTCTATCTGGATCATTTTCATCTAAATATTGATCCATCTCTAAAATTCCACATACTGCTATAGCTGCAGCAGATGTATCTCTTGGTTGTCCAGATCCATCTGTAAATACTAAATCCCAGTAACACACATCATCTTCTGGTAGATTGTTTATAAAGTAATTTGTAACTCTTTTATAAAGGTCAATATATCTCTTATCTTTTGTATATCCATAAGCTAATGGGAATCCATAAACTCCCCAAGCTTGTCCTCTTGCCCATGCTGATGTATCTGAATAACCTTGCGCTGTAACTCCTCTTGTAGGCTCTCCTGTCTCATGATTGAAGTAATACGTATGGTGTGTTGATGAATCCTCTCTAACAACAACACTTGAAGCTGTTGCTAGATGTTTTGCACCTATTTCAGCAAACTTTTTATCTCCAGTCATCTCTGTTGCCCAAAATAGTAGTGGTACATTCATATTACAATCTATAATCAGTCTATAATCCTCTGGCTTTCCTAAGTCTCCCCAAGCTTGAATAAACTGTCCCTTCTCTTGGAATCTTGTTATTAAGTGCTCAGCAGCCTTTATTCCAACCTCTTTAGCTAACTTACTTCCTGTAACTCTTTCTTGAGCAACTGCTGAAAGAGAGTATAAAAATCCAATATCATGGTGATTTACATGAACTTTATTCTCTATTCTTGTTTTATACCCTTTTAATTGATACTCAGCTATTTTTCTATATTTTTCATTTTTAGTCATCTCATGAGATAGCCATAACATACCTGTCCAAAACCCAACTGTCCAATCATCAAAATCCTCTGCATTTTTTGTTCCAGGATATATGTTATTTACACTAGCTGCTCTTGGATATGTATCTATAAACACTTTAGAGTTCTCATCCACTTTTTTCATAGCTTCATGCATTGCAAAAAATAGATCCTCTTTTGATAACCTAAACTCTTTTGAATATTTTTCCCTCGTCTTTTTTAATATCTCCATTTTTATCTCCCCTCTTTTTAAGTTTAAATTTTAAACTTTCAGTTATAATTTAAATGGATTATACGAGTATTTTTACTAGTTGTAAATCTTCTTTTTTGCATCTTCCTTTTTCTATATCTTTTTTATATTCCGTTTTAGCTTTATTTTTCTAAAATCTCTTCTGGATTAAATTGTGTTGGTGATATACCCTCGTATTTCTTGAAGATTCTTATAAATGTATTAGAACTATTGTAACCCAATTTTTCTGCTAAATCTTTTATTTTTATCTCTTTTTTCTCTTTTAATATCTCTTTAGCTTTCTCTATTCTATACATATTTATATAGTTCTTAAAGTTATCTCCCATAACTTTTTTAAACAAAATACTCGTATACTTAAAAGATAATCCCAGATAATCTGCTAAATTATCTAAAGAGAAATCTAAATGATAATTATTATCAATGTAACTTTTTATTTTCTCTCTAATTGCTTCATTTTCATCTTGTTCGCTACTTTTTTTCTGCTTACAAATCTCAGTTATAAGCTCATTAAAAATAACTCTAATTTTGTCTAAATCTCCAGTTTTTGTAATGCTTTCAATATCTAAGTTTTCACACTGTAAAGAACTCTCGAACTCTTTTAACTGAACAACAACTCTATTTAAAGTGTTATAAAGTAATCCTGTAAACTCTTTAATATCCTTTTTATCCATTGCCTCTGGGTTTATTCTATCTATAAATATCTCATCCACTATTTTTTTAGCACCTTGTAAGTTTCCATTTAATAGTTTCGAAACTAATTTAGCTTCTGTTTCAATAGGATATGTCAGTATTAATTTCCCACTTTTTATATTTTCAGAAAATAAAACCTTTCTCCCCTTAGCCATAAACTTTGCATCTAAAATCTTTTTACAAGTTATATATTCTTGCGGAAAGCTCTCTACAGATGCAAACTCATTTGACACTGCAGCTATTAGCTCAACACTATATTTTTGTCCAATGTTTTCAAGTATAAAGTGAAAAGCATCCTCTATAACAGAGTCACTTTCCTCTGGAATTATGAAAGCTATACTTTTATAATCTATATCTATATGTTCGTAAACACTCTCTGTTGATAGACTCTCTTTTAAATACTCTCTTGCTAAGGTAAAGTTTTTAAAATCTAATCCCTCATCATCACTATCAAATATCTCAACTAAAACAATCTTTAATTTTCTCCCTTGAAGAGCCTTTACTTTTCTAGTTAACTCCCCAACTTCACTCATTTTTCTTATTCCTAAAACAAAGTCTCTCAAGTTTTTTCTTCTATCTATAACAGATAAACTATTTATCTCTCCTATCAAGTCTTTTCTTTCTCTATATAACCTAATAGAATAATCTATTAGCATAGCTAATAAAGCTAATCCTACAAATATTACAAATGATTTTAAAAATAACATTTGATAAAAAGTTGCATTATTTGGTGTGTATAAAAATTTAAAATTTAAACCACTACTTCTTAAAACATATCCATCTTTTCCTCTTCTTTTAGTAACAATATCTTTATCTAAAGAGTATATTTTATTATCTTTTAATATTTCCCACTTTCCATCTTCACTATCATAAAGTTCTGAAAAAAATAGTGCTCTATCCAATGTTACAATCCAAAAAATTCCCTCTTCCAAATTAAAAATTTCATTTTTCAAAATAAAACTTATCTCTTTTTTCTTGGGAATTAAAAGAATTTTCGAATCTGATTGAATTTTTTTCAAAGCTCCTATTCTTTTTAAATGCTCGTTTTTATCTCTAGTTCCACTTCCCGTTACAACTATATTTGAAGTTTCTTTTCCTAAACTTAAAGAGTAACCAATCTTTCCATATACGTTATTTTTCTTTTGAATCTCTTGCAATACTTTTATTAAGTTATAATAGGAAATTTCTTTTAAATTGTAATACTCTTTTATAGGCTCACTCGTTTCTAAATCTCCAATAGATGACATTACTAACTCTATTTTCAAATTTATTTTATTTAAAACTCTTTCTATCCTTAACTTTTCCTCTTTTTTATATCCTCTATATTCATTTACCCCAAATAAAAATATTATTATTGAAGAAAAAATTAAAAAAAACCATAATTTTTTATTAAAAACAACATTTCCCCGTTCTTTTTTTAACATATTGCCCCTTTTATAAAACTTTTTTATTTATTATACTACAATTATAACTTCCCATGCAACAGTAGAATTAATTGGGTTCACTCCTAAATCTATCCAAATTTTTACAAACTTGTTATCTTCCTCACCATATATTTCCAAATTTATTTTTTCACTTTTATAAAATTTATATATTAAATTACCTAAAGATATCTCTTTAAACTCCCCAGTTATAAAAGTATCCTTCATAGACTCTCCATCAATACAGATAGTTTTATTTTTCAAATTTGAAATTCTCATATTAGCTACAGTTGAGTATACCTCTCCCTCTCCTGTTATATAATTCTCCAAATAAACCATACCTGTCTTTTTAAATATATAGTTTTTCTTACTACTTAATTTTCCATTCCAGTTGATAAAATCCATATATGCAACTCCTGAATCTTTATCCCCGTAACCTTCAGCTACGCTATTTTTTGGCATGTTACCTACAGAACTTTCCACGCCTTTTATCCTTTCCATATTCATCTTTATCTCTGTTGTCCCTGGAATATAGTGAAAGTCTACTCCTTTCCAATAGTCAATATATTCATCACCTTTTGAATATACATACACTGCACCATCACCTGTGAACCATCCTTTTGTATTTTCTCCATTAAATGTTTCAAAGTTCCCAATTTTTTTTGAGTGCATAGCAAGTCCTATTGCAAACTTTCCATTTCTATAAAAAACTCTATTCATCTCATTAAAACACTTTACTTCACTAGAGTAGTTTTCAATTTTAATATTTGAATTTTCTAAAACCTCTTTAGAAAGATTATAAAAAATAGCTTTCTTCTCTTTTTCTGTATATAAATAATATTCATCTAAAGACAACTCTCTTTTTGCTATTTCTAAAAGTTTTACTTTATTTTCTTCATCTACTCCATGAGCTAATAACAGTAAAGAGTTTATAACCTCATGTCCTATCTGGTGATCATTTCCATCCCTTGTTATAGCTCTACCATTAACTATATCTGTTATAGCTCCCTTGAAAAATAGCGGTTCAAATGATGAATAAACTCTTTCACATATTTTTTTAGTATCTATTTTGTCCCTAAGTTTTTCATCTACCAAGTATATTATTTCAGCAATTCCAGATAGTAAAACATTTCCATAAGTTCCTGCATATGGTATAAATCCATGCTGTATAAATGATCCATCTACGTAAAATCCATCTCTATTACTTATCGTTTCAACACTCTTTTCTGATATTATCTCTAAAGTTTCAGATATAGATTCCACTGCTTTTTGGCACATTTCTAAATTTTTTAAAAGAGCACCTCTTAAAAACATAATTTTGCACGTATCAATTAGATTTCCACCAGTTGCAACTCTTAAAGGAGAACCACTTGGATGCATAGCCACCGGATTATTTCCTAAGTATCTCTCATCTGGTAAAAAATATCTTGTTACATCTATTATCTTATCTATAAAATCTTTTTCTAACTTCTCATAAAAAAGAATTAATATATCATTTAATAGTAAAGAATATCCAATCTCCCACTGCCACCAGTTTGTATGCTCTACAGAACTCAAATTATAATAATTTTCATAGTTATTCTTCAATACTTCCCTAGCTATTAAAAATATTGTCTCATCTTTATAGTAAACTGAATTCTCTGTATTATAAGCTATACCTAAAGTTAATATTTTTTTATAACTATCTCTAACTCTTTCTACCAAAACTCTTTTTTCATTCTCTTCAATTAAACTTTTAATCTCTCTATGTTGTCTTAGAATATTTTCACACTCTTGCTCTAATTTTTTTAAAGTTTCTACTGGTGCAATTTTCCCTGTTAAATATTCTATACGTTTTTTTAATATGTCCCCCATTGTACACTCCCTCTTGTAATCTTTTTTCTATATTACTTAACCTCTTTTATCTTTAATATACTTGCTACAATATTTTTAGTAAATATACCATTTTCTTTAAATATCATCTTTTTTCCATAAAGAATATATCTTATCCAAAATAAAAAGTGCATGTCTTTTTACTTCAAGACATACACTTTATTTTTTTCTATAATTCAATGGTGATTCTTTAAACTTTCTTTTAAAAATTAGAGTAAATGCACTTGGAGATGAAAAGGATAAAATATCAGATATGTATCCAATTTTGTAGTCTGTAGTTTTCAATAGTATAGCTGCTTTAGTTAACTTTTGATTTAATATATACTCTGATGGAAAAACTCCTAAATATTTTTTAAACTGCTCTTTTAATATTTTATTATATATTTTAAACTCTTTTTCTACATCACTAACAGTAATTCTTCTTTCTATATTAGAGTCTATATATAAAAGTATATCCATAAAATTTTTATCATTTAAATAATTAAAACCTATATTATTTTTTCTTTCACCTAAATAAAAAATCACATCCAACAATAATTTAAAAAATGTTAACTCTTTATCCTCTATCTTTAAAGCTTTTTCAATTTCAAAGAGTACCTTTTTTAAATTGTAAATTTTTATTCTTCGATGCTCTTTCTTTTTTATTTTGTTATTTAGTGTTTCTAACAAAGAACAATCCTTTATTCTAAAAATATCTAATTTACACTCTTTTGTTAAAGCTAAGATACTATTAAAATAAAACTCATTGCAAATTATCAAATCACCCTCTTCAAAAAATACATATTCCTCTGAATTATAGTAATACAAACCTTTTCCTTTTGCACAAATTCTAATAACTGTACCACTCAAATTTTCTAAATCTTTAAAATATCTTCTCTTTCCTTTAACATCCTTATAATTAACTCTAAATAGTTCATAAAAACTATTCTTTATAACCTCTACTTCACTAGACATTCATTTTCTATCCTCCTATTTAAAGTCAATAAATGGGATATCCTCTCGCTACCTACTTTTTTATAAAAAATCTTTAATTTTACTGATTATCAAATCATATTTTTCTTTAATAAAGGACATCGGGGGACATCTTTATATTCGAAAATTTTTTGTAATGTTGTTTAACTTAAATCTTAAATAAATGTATTTAAAGTAAATGCGAGAGGATATAGACTTTTTGAAATTTCTTGATTTTAGTAAAATAGTCTTGCTCTTATAGTACTCTATTTTAACGGAAAAAAATATCATTTTAAAAAAAATTTTAGCACTTTTTATAAAAAAATCAAACGAGCTAATAATTTTTTTATTTTGAAAGGGATGACAAAAAGCCATCCCTCAAAATTTATTTAAATATGTTTTTAATTAATTTCTATTTCCAATCTAACAGTTCCCCTATATTCACCATCTGATAAATCCAAAAATCTTTTTAAGTCCACATAACCTTTCATTTTATATGTTTCCTCAAAAAAAGCACTCGAACCATCATTTGCATTGTATCTTTTTGATGTTTTATGGAATGTTATATCTTCAATATTTATTTTTTTACCTGTTGCTATATTTGTTAGCTCTACATTTCTATCAGCTATCCTTATTCTATCAATAGCATTTACTAACCCCATATCTTCTCCAACATATGAAATTTTTAAGCTATTTACAGACTCTAATTGAGGTCTCTGATTTTGATGCATGAAACTTTTAGGATTTAGAATAGTTCCCATATATAAACTATTTCCAACTGCTTGAGTTATCTGTTCTCCTGGAGCAAATTCATATCCTGGAGCAAAAGAATTGACATAGTCAATATATATCATCGATCTATGACCCACAATATTTAATCCTAATTTATGTAGAGACGTAATTCCATTACTATCAGAAATCTCTATAAATAACTTCTCTCTTGAAATATCCTCTCCCCAGTATGATAGTGATAAATCCACTCCATTTGAAGACATTTTAGAAATTTTCATTTTATAGTTTGTTTTATTTGTAGTTCTGTTATCAACATCTATATCACCTATTAAAGCTCCACCACTTATCTGACTTTCTGCTAACTTCTCTCCATACGGATCTGCATCAGACTTCCACTTGTACACTTTTATAACTCCCTCGTTTGGGATATTTTTGAAGAACTCTCTTTGAAGAGTTAATCCTGCTCCAGTTCCACTTGTTAATCCTCCATTAGAGTCAAATGATAGCAGGGCATTTCTAAAGTAATTCTTCATAACATTTAAAGTCAAATCTCCTTGAATTACAGGTCTAAGCTCTATATTTGTAGTCAATGCTTCCCAATGACCTGTTCTTCCAATTCTAACAGGTTTATTTGTATTGTCTGAATCTACAACATTTGGTGTCATGCCTTTTAAAACATATGTTTTAGTTGAGTCATATCCCGATTGAGTAATATCTATCTCTATTCCTAATATAGCCTCACTCTCTATGATATCTCCATCTGCTAATTTATTCCCATCAGAATCTAACTTTACAATCTTAGCATTTATTTTTTTAGATGGACTTGCTTTATCTTCAAGCTCTATATCTTTGTCATACTCAATTCTAGCTCCAACAGAATCGTCATCTCCAATTGTTATACTTCTATCTCTATCTTGATTTAATCCAACTGTTCCCAATATATATGTTATTTTATCATTTGTAAAATATTTCATATACTTCGTACCATAATTCATTAATTTATTTTGATTTGCCTCATTATAGTACCAACCTTTAGGTTCAAATTTTGGAATTCCCACCACTATTGTTTCAGTGTAAATAGGAGTTGTATTATTTGATGGATCAAGATGCTCTAATATCAGTCTCAAATCTCCTCTTTTAAAGTTATATTTTTTAATACCTATTGTTGTTATCTCTAAAGGATCAGTAGTTCCCATTCCATTTGCTATACCTTTAGCCTGTCCATATCCCACTCTAAATATTCCAAGTGGTGTAGTTATATGAGCATATCCTCCTATCGAATTAACCATACCATGTCCTGTCATACCTGTTGTTTCATCTGTTATTTTAAAAATATGGTTTTGGTTTAAATCATCTCTACTATGATTATATGGATTCATATATCCTCTTGATTGAACAATTGCATAGTTATCAGGGTTTATCTCTGATGAATATTGAATATTGTTTTTGTATGCTCTTATTAATCCTTGTACTCCAACAACTTTTGGAATAGGTTTTTGATCTCCACTTCCCACTAAAGATATTTTTACTGAATTATCCTTTATTAATGAAGCTGTTACAACAACTTTAAACGTAGGCTCATATATATATTCATCGAATCCTAAATCAGCTGTATTATCTGTTTTTATTCCTAAATACATTGCATTATCTGTTACAATTTTTTCATCAGAAACCCTTCCAGCATCATATTCACACTCTATTATATATATTCCCTTATCATCTAGTTTTTCTGCTTCCTCTTTTGATATTTTTAAATAAACTTTTATCTCATCCTCTTTCAATTTTTTTTGGCTAAACTCAATTATATCTTCATCAATAGAGAAGCTTAACTTTCCTAGTATCTCTTTAGTCATTATTCCATTTTCAATTCTTTTTAATTTTATTGAATTAGGTAGTTTCGCCATATTCAGAGTTTTTGAACTTCTTAAAAGAGACTTAGATTTTTTCTCATCTGCTCCAATTAATATAATACTTCCAAGCTCTTTATTTACATCAAATGTTGTCTCTCTATCTTCAACATCCTCTCTATAAAACTCTATAGGCTTTTGATTTGTATTTACTATACCATCGTAATTAACCTTTAAACTTGAAGATAGCGAATAAGCCTCTTTTATAGGTGAATATTTTGGGAATGATACCTTATAGTAATTCAACCCTTCTGCTGCCCCACGAATTCTTTCCCCTGTATAATCTCCTATTTCAGCTCTATCTTTAACTAATGGCACATCTTTAAATCTAACTCCTAATGTTCCATATCTATGTCCGCCTACATCTACAACTAACTTTCTCTTTAGTTGTTTACCTTTAAAGCTTAAATCTGAAACTGCTAACTCCTTTTCTCCTACATCTTGAATTTGTGTTATTCTTCCTAGTTCTGTAAAATTAGTTTCCAATGGTTCTTTTACCATCGCTTTTATTCCTACATTACTATTAACAAATGTGGCTAAATTTAATTTCTGATTATCCTCTAGTAAATCAATTTCAGTTTCTAATTTTCCATCCATTCCACTATAACCATATTGTAGAGCAACAGCTCTTTGAGGAACTCTTCTCTTTCCATTTCCATAGACTAAGTCTAATCCTTCTAGTATATCAAATGACTTTGCCAACCTATCTGGCCATCTGTTTTCTATCCAACTTTTTGGCAACGTCAATCTTAATCTTGCAGTTCCTGTTCCATCTGCAGTTAATTCTAATCTATTATCATTTACAACTCCAACTTGAGTTGTATTTGATGTAAATGGTACAATCTCTATCCAACGCCCATCTATCCCCTCTTTTCCTACGCTCTTCGTTGGTTCAACATAGATTTTATCTTCATCATAACTTTCAATTTTATATTCATTTTTTATTCCAACCTGTCTATTCGTAGTACCCACTCCATACTCAGCTACTTCAACTTCTGTATTCCAAATTGGTGAAAATGCATAAGATTTTTTTACTCCAAGATTTCCATTGTGTACATTATCTACAAGTGTCCTACCTATAGCACTCTCTATATTATCCATATATATACACATATTTAAATCTATCTCATTTAAAACTTTTCCATCTTGTGTTTTTAATTTGATAATACCTTTATGCTTTATAGTGGCTCTATTTATCGAAGTTTTATCCAGCTCTATTTCAATTTTATCAGTATTATTCCAGATTTTTACCTCATAACGAATGCCGTTATTTCCAGTAAATTTAACACTTTTATATCCCTCTGCTGAAAACTTTGCTGGTGATATCTCTATATCTCTAGCATTAGTTATTGAATCTCCTTCAACTTCAAGTATATCACTGTCTTTATATTGATTTTGTAAAATACCTTTTGACATATCAAATACACTATACCCTTGAATTTCAGAGTGTATATCATTTATTTTTGCCTCTGTACCTCTTACTGAGATATTTCCAGTGTTATTTTTTTTAGGGTCAAATATCAGATTTAACTTACTTTCTTTCATCTCTCTTGGATAAATAAGAGTATTTAACTTTACTCTATTATTCTCTTTATCTCCATCTGTTTTTATAGTTTTAAACTCTCCAAAAGGAACTTCTACTGCTTTATTTGGAATATCTTCATTGAAAACTAGTTTTAACTCTGCTGAAGTATCATCTATTTTTTTTAATAAAAACTCCTTATTTGGATTATCTTTTATTTTTTTATACTGTTCGTTAGTTAATCTTATCATTAAGTCTGCTTCTATAGAACTAACATTACCATTTTTACTAGTTGCCGATACTTTTTTATATCCAAGAGTACTTCCAGTTTCTCCATCAGTTACTTTACCGCTTTCCTCTATAGAACCTATTCTCTCTTTTAAGTAATATCTATAGACACTTTCTTTATCTGTACCGTCGATAAAACTAACTGAATCATCTATTTCAATATACGGATTTTTTATTGTTAATGTTTTATCAAAATACTCTTCTAAATATATTTTAGCCAATCTTACATCAACAAACTTATCTCCAAGTACCCAGTTAATATCCTCATCTATATTCTGTCCATCATTTAAAGAGAAGTTTAATATTTTTTTATCTATACGAATTTTATTATCTAACTTTTCTTTCAGATTAATAAGTTCTAAACTTGGCATAGACAAATCACTTTTTAATATATTTTCAGTTCCATTTTCCTCTAATATTATATTAAATAGTCTATCATTTGAGTATATTCCCTCTAGATATTTTTGAATTCCATTGGTAAATAGTGTTTTTTCACCTAGTTCAGCATCGTAAACTCTTAAACGCACATCAACACCCTTAAACTCTGTATCAATAAATTTAACTTTTAATGTTGAATTTGGAATATTATTATTATCATATCCTTTTACAGGTATTCTTGTTGAAGTATTTTCTTCGCCTGGTTTTAAATATAACTTAGAAACTATTTTATCTCCTTTTGGAGACTCTAATAATACAGTTCCTCTTCTGTCAACATTTGAAGTTTGTTCTAAAGCTATAACATTTGCTTTTTCTCCACGGAATATTCTAATATTTCCCATTTTTATATCGATGTACGGAATTAATTTCCCATTACTTGTTTCTGTTCCAAACTGCACATCCTCTACTAAATCAAAAGATCGCGGAGTTACTCCTCTATTCCACTTTGTAAGATCAACTATCCCACTTTTCCAATCAAACAGATATAACCCTTTTGTTTTTATAGGTTGGATTTCAATAGTTTCAATAAGCCCTTCCCAATAGTTATTTCTTCCAATTCTAACGATTTTTCCATCTGTTTTTCCATCGATTATATCCATCTTTCCGTCTCTATATATATACGTTTTAGTTTCATCATAGTCTGGCGAATTGTTATCTATTACCACTGCCAACTCTACGCTCTCCTCTTGAATATCCTCTTGACTCTTATTTATATTTCCATTTTTATCCAATACAACTATTCTAGCTTGGACTTTATTTGAGCTATTATTTTTATCCTCTAAAACTATATTTTTATCAAACTCTATTCTTACACCCTTTTTATCATCCTTACCAATTGTTACATCTCTATCTCTGTATGGATTTAATCCAAACTTTCCAATAGGAAATATTAACTCCTCTTCATTAAAATATTTTAGTTCTGATACTATGTTTTTTTCAATTTTATTCTTCTCGTTATAGTACCAACGTCTTGGTAAAAATTCTGGGAATCTCAATACTATTTCTTCGCTTATTATTGGAGTAGGGTTTTCTCCATCAAAATGTTCTACTAAAAGCGTCATATTTCCACCTTTAAATTTATAATCTAATAAACCTAAAGTCAAAATCTCTCTAGAATCTTTTGCACTAAGGTCCTCTCTTATTGAAAGTCTATTAGAGTATCCAACTGATAATCTAGCTAAAGTAGAATCTAATGTCAAATATCCTCCATTTACATCTATATTCCCCTCTACTGATCTTCCAGTTATCTTATCTGTTACTCTCATTTTATGAGGAACTTCAAACTCTTTTCTATCATATTCAAATGGATTTAAAAGTCCAGTCATATTAAGTTTTCCATAGTTACCATGTCCTACAAGATCTATTGAATATTTAGCATCATTTAGATAAACTCTAACAAGTTTATCTTGTCCCGTTAATGATTTTGGAATTGGTAATTCCTCACCTTTTTGGAATAGATTCAATCTTACTCTTCTATCTTGCTCGATTTCAGACACTAAAGTTAATTTGAAAATTGGATCATATATATATTCATCTAGTCCAAGATCATCTATATTATTTGTCCTTAATCCTATATACAGTAATTCATCGCCAATTATATCTTTTTCACTAATCTCTCCTTGCTCATAGGCTCCAATTAACTTGTATCTTGTATTTGGAACTATTTTTTCAGCATCACCTTTTTCAATACTTAAAAATATTTTTTTCTCTATATCTAATCCCTGTACTTGAGTCGCTTCCAACTCTAAAGAAGATGAATTAAAACTCAATTGAACTGGTATAGCATTTGATAAATCTTTAGCACTTTCAAAAACCATATAAACTTTTTTAGGTAGTTTTACTTTATTTAATGTTTTACTACTTCTTTTTATAAAGTTTTCTCTATTTAAATCTCCACCTAAAATTCCTATATTACCAATCTCTTTTATTATTTTTTGAGTTGTTGAAGAATCACTTAAGTCATCTCTTATTAATTCTAACTTTTGTTCAATATGAGAAGCTTTTCCACCGAACTCTGGTCTTAAACTTGAAGATAGTGAATAAGCCTCTTTTATAGGTGAATATTTTGGGAATGATACCTTATAGTAACTCAATCCTTCTGCTGCTCCATGAATTCTTTCCCCTGTATAATCTCCTATTTCAGCTCTATCTTTAACTAATGGCACATCTTTAAATCTAACTCCTAATGTTCCATATCTATGTCCGCCTACATCTACAACTAACTTTCTCTTTAGTTGTTTACCTTTAAAGCTTAAATCTGAAACTGCTAACTCCTTTTCTCCTACATCTTGAATTTGTGTTATTCTTCCTAGTTCTGTAAAATTAGTTTCCAATGGTTCTTTTACCATCGCTTTTATTCCTACATTACTATTAACAAATGTGGCTAAATTTAATTTCTGATTATCCTCTAGTAAATCAATTTCAGTTTCTAATTTTCCATCCATTCCACTATAACCATATTGTAGAGCAACAGCTCTTTGAGGAACTCTTCTCTTTCCATTTCCATAGACTAAGTCTAATCCTTCTAGTATATCAAATGACTTTGCCAACCTATCTGGCCATCTGTTTTCTATCCAACTTTTTGGCAACGTCAATCTTAATCTTGCAGTTCCTGTTCCATCTGCAGTTAATTCTAATCTATTATCATTTACAACTCCAACTTGAGTTGTATTTGATGTAAATGGTACAATCTCTATCCAACGCCCATCTATCCCCTCTTTTCCTACGCTCTTCGTTGGTTCAACATAGATTTTATCTTCATCATAACTTTCAATTTTATATTCATTTTTTATTCCAACCTGTCTATTCGTAGTACCCACTCCATACTCAGCTACTTCAACTTCTGTATTCCAAATTGGTGAAAATGCATAAGATTTTTTTACTCCAAGATTTCCATTGTGTACATTATCTACAAGTGTCCTACCTATAGCACTCTCTATATTATCCATATATATACACATATTTAAATCTATCTCATTTAAAACTTTTCCATCTTGTGTTTTTAATTTGATAATACCTTTATGCTTTATAGTGGCTCTATTTATCGAAGTTTTATCCAGCTCTATTTCAATTTTATCAGTATTATTCCAGATTTTTACCTCATAACGAATGCCGTTATTTCCAGTAAATTTAACACTTTTATATCCCTCTGCTGAAAACTTTGCTGGTGATATCTCTATATCTCTAGCATTAGTTATTGAATCTCCTTCAACTTCAAGTATATCACTGTCTTTATATTGATTTTGTAAAATACCTTTTGACATATCAAATACACTATACCCTTGAATTTCAGAGTGTATATCATTTATTTTTGCCTCTGTACCTCTTACTGAGATATTTCCAGTACTATCTTTTTTAGGGTCAAATATTAGATTTAACTTACTTTCTTTCATTTCTTTTGGATAAATAAGAGTATTTAACTTTACTCTATTATTCTCTTTATCTTCATCTGTCTTTATAGTTTTAAACTCTCCATATGGAATCTCCAATAACTCCAGTGGTTTATCCTCATTAAATAAAACTTTAAACTTTATAAGTGTATCATCTAAATTTTTTAAATGAAGCGCTTTCTCTGAATCAGATTTTATAGCTTCAAAGTCCTCTTTAGATAATCTTACAAATATATCTCCACTCACCTCAGATATATCTCCACCTTCACTTTTAGCATAGATTTTACCATTACCTATTGGATATCCTGCAAAGTTAATCACATTATTATTATCAGCATAACCATTTTTTAATTTTATAAAATATCTGACAGGTTTTATAGTCTGACCACCAATCATTATTTTTATATCTGGTATATCATCTTTTGTTTCAATCTCTAAACTAGGATTTTTTAATTTTCCTGTTTTATCAAGTAAATTTTGAGCTATAAATTCTCCCAATTTAATATCCACAAATCTACTTCCTAAGACCCAAACAACTCTATCTCCTATATTTTTTCCGCTCTCTTCTGAAAAGTTTAACGGTATCTTATTAAAACCTATCTTTTCTTTTAGAATATCTTTTAAATCTACAAACTCCACTTTTGGCAAAGAGAAATCTGTCTTTTTTAAAGTTGATCCTGATAAAATTTCTATACCTATTGTTGAATACATATCTTCAATATACTCTAACATTCCAGAACTAAATAAACTCTTATTTTTTTCCTCAGTATCATAAACTCTTAAATGAACCTGAACACTCTTATTTTCCCCTGTTGCAAAAACAACTTTTGAATACGAACCCTTAATATCTGTATTATCATAACCTTTTACAGGTAATGTTCCTCCTGTAGTTGTAGCTTTCAAATAAAGACGACCAGTTAGTGTGTCTCCACTTTTATTTTTTAACAATACTGATCCAATCTTACCAGCATTAGATAATCCTTTTATTCTTACTGTATCTGCACTATCCTCATTTAATATAAATATATTTCCTATAGCTATATCTACATAAGGAATCTTTACTCCTCCATTGACAACTTCCTCTCCAAAATCGAAAGTTTTATTCAGATCAAAACTACGGCTATTATTTTTTCTTTGCCACTCACTTATATCAACAATTCCAGAGTTCCAAATAAAACTGTAGTTTTCATCTATTTTTATTGGATCTATCTGTATACTCTCAACTAAACCGTTCCAATACCCTTTCCTTCCAATTCTTATAGGTTTATTTACAGTTGAATCACTTAATCCAATATCTCCAGTTTTATATACAAATGTCTCAGTCAAATCATAATTAGCTTGAGTTTTATCTATAACTAAGGCTAATCTACCTTTATTTACTATGTTTTTATCAGGTATTTTATTTCCATAAGAATCTATTAAAATTATTTTAGCACTTATTTTTTTTGTAGGGTCATCTTTCTTTTCTAACTCTATCTCTTTTTCATACTCAACCCTTAATCCCTCTGGATCATCTACATCTTTCATAAGTTCCATATCGATATCCTGCAATACTATCTCTCCTAGTTCAAAAACAAGATTATTTTCTGAGAAATATTTCAATGCAGCTAATACTTTAGAATCTTTACTTCCTAAACTTTGCTTGTCTAAATACCAATCTTTAGGTGAAAATTCAGGTATCTTCATTGTAATTTCATTAGATGATATTACATTTGTTGAATCAATTTTATCTACGAACTCTAATAAAAGTTTAACCTCTCCTTTTTTAAACTTATATTTTGTTATTCCCATATTTAAAATTTCTAATGGTTCTTTTGTGTTCATACCTATTGCTATATCTGACTTATCTGAATAAAAAATATTTAAATCTACCAAGTCATTTTCCACTTGAACTCCACCATTTGATTGCCCAATACTTCCCTCTACAACTCTTCCTGTTGAAAGATCTGTTACTTTTAAGTTTTGCTCTTTAGATCTAGAATCTATTTTAGGTGGTTTATATGGCTCCACTGATCCACTTACATTTAGATTAGCATAGTTCGATGGACCTATCAAATCAATAGAGTACTTTCCATCATTTTTATAAAATCTCATATTTTTTTCTAGATTATTTGCTTTTACAAGAGCTTTTTTGGCACTATCTGCTAAATCAACTCTTAAAAGTTTCTTTTGAACTACCTTAAATCTAGCACTCATACTGAAAACAGCTTCATATATTTGCTCTCCAAGACCTAAATCACTTGTATTATTAGTTTCTAATCCATAGTATAAAAGATTAGATGTTACAGTTATTCCCGAGTCTACTTTCTTAGCTTCATACTCTCCCTTTATCTCATACTCCTCTTCTGAAACTAATTTATTCGTTTCTTGAGGCGAGATTAAAAGATAAATATTGTACTCTTTATTCTCATTTAATTTTTGTTCAACTTCTGTTATAATCTCATCTTCATTGAAACTTAAATATCCAGTTACTGTAGCTCCAGAAACCATACTCTTTGGAATTAATTTAATTTTAGATGGTAACTTAGCTTTATTTAAAGTTTTACTATTTCTTTTTATTTCAGTAGCTCTCTCTGGTGAACTTCCTAATAATACTATTTTACCTAAGTTTTTCCTTATTCCTAAAGATGTCTGAGAATCGTTTTCATCGTATCTTGCAAAAGTTATAGACTTATTATAATGCTTTACTTCTCCATTTGCTTCACTTTGAAAATCTGATTGCAGTGATTGAATCTCTTTTATTGGTGAATATTTAGAAATCCATATCTCCTGCTCTTTTATATCTTTACTTCCTCCATCTAAGGTAAATATTCCAAATAGTTCAGATTTTTTAGATAAAATAACATCTGTTAAGTATATTCCTGCATTATCCTCTTGTCCTGTAGCTCCAACTTCAACATAAACATCTGTCTTTAAATTTTTATTTCTAAAGGCTTTTGTTCCTCCAACTCCATCTACAATCCCTGTTGATGTTATCCCACTAATTGTATAGATATCTCTTGTTGATCCAGGAGTTATATCCTTTAGAGTTACAGTTGATGTTTTATCATAAAAACCAGTACTATAGTATTTTTTTCCAATATATTCACTTTGTACTCTTACAGGTAGAGCATTATTTGATTCAGTTGTAGGCTCAGCTAATTGAACCTTAGTTGTAACTGGTACTCTTCTTTTTCCTTTACCAAAAACAATCTCTGCCACTTGTAAATCTTGATGATCTAAATGGGGTTTATTCAATGGGAAAAAGCTTTCAACTACTCCTTTAGTTAAAGTAAGTTCAAGTTTTGCACTTCCTTTTCCTAAACTGTCAAAAGTTAATATTCCATTGTTAACTGTTCCTAAGTTCTTATCAGAAGAGGTAAAAGATGATAGTTTAATAGCTCTTCCATCAATTCCTTGCTCTCCTCTACCTCTTATAGGTTCTAGTGTAACTGTATCCCCTTCAAAACTCACAAATGGTTCTGATAAAGATACAAATCCTCCTTCATCAGCTAGATTTGGATCTGCTCCTGTAGAAGTAGTTGTATTTATAATTTCAACCTCTGTGTTCCATTCTGAAGAGTTATTATATCTTCTCCACACTTTCATAATATCGCTATCCATACCTATTTTTTTTGTACTTGAATATAGATTTAATTTAATTTTATTTTGTATATTTCCATTTTCATCTTTATGTTCAAATATACCTACAATTTTTCCTTCAATTGGTTCTCCTACTCTATTCATAACTAACTCTATCTTATCGGTATTATTCCATATTCTCAGCTCAAAATCTATATTTCGAGCTTTAAATGTAGCACTTTTATATCCTTCTATTGTAGGATTAGCTGTTGTTACTTTGAACTCTGTTATCCCTTCTGAATCAGTAGAAGATAGTTCTAAAATATCGCTATCCTTATATTTTCTAGGAATAACTCCCCCTCTCATATCAAATACTGAGTTTCCTAATAACTCTCTTAAGTTTTGATTTATAGGTTGACTTACACCTCTTATCCCCACTCTTCCATTTGAATTTTTTTTATTATCAAATACTAAATTAAGATTTTTCTCTGGTATCTCCTTAAAAAACAGTGTTCCATCCACTGTAACTTCATTATTTTGTCTATCACTTTCGTTTTTTAAAAGCTTAAATGCTGTATAAGGTATACTTAGCTTTCTATCTGAATAATCACTGTTAAAGATAACATCAATCTCTTCTGTACTTGAATCTTTTCCTTTAATCTCAACAGTATCTACAGCTGTATTTTTTAGCTTAATAAATTCATCTTTAGTAAGTCTTACAACTGCGTCTACATCTATCCCTCCTACATCTCCATCTAATGATTTAGCTCCAGCTTTTTTATAACCAACTATTCTATTTAGATGCTCTATACTATCAGCTTCTTTAGTAAGTCCATTTTTTACTCTCAAATAGTATTTCTCAGGTAATACTGTTGTTCCACCACTTACTAATGTTATATTTTGAGATGTCTTTGAAGCTTTTATCTCCACATATGGATTTTTTATTTTTTGTCCTTCATCTTTAAAATTATCTAATTTTATGTCTAATAACTTTATATCAACAAACTCTTTATCTTCTGTCCATATGATATCTGTTCCCACATCAATACCAATATCTTCTGACAGATTTAATAAATTTTTCTTAATTTTAAAATTCTCTTTTATTTTATCTCTTAAATCTAAAACATTTATTTCAGGTAATTTTTCCACTTTAGTTACTGATCCTGACTCAATAATATCAACTGTGAAAGTTGAATTTACCCCTTTCATATATTTTAGTTTTCCAGCAATAAAAAGACTCTCTAAATTTTTCTCTAAATCATAAACTCTCATATAAACATCTGCTTTTTTTTCTTCATCTACAGTAAAAGTAACTTCTGATGTAGAGTTCAAAATATCCTCAAAGTTTAAACCTTTTATAGGAGATTTTGATGCAGTAGATGCTGTAACTAAATATACTCTTCCTGATATTTTTTCACCCTTAATATTTTTTAAAATAACATTTCCTGCTGTTCCATCATTATTTGTTGGTGTTATCATAATTTTATCAGCTGTTACATCAGTTGGAATAGTAATATCTCCCATTTTTATGTCTATATATGGTAATGTTACTCCTCCATGTAAAGTTTCCTCTCCATATGAAATATCTGTATTTATCGCCCATCTCTTTATAGGTAAATTTTTTCTATCCCATATAGTTATATCTATTACAGGAGCATTCCAAACAGCATATGATTGATCTGCTGTGGTATTTTTTACATTGGTTACTCTCACTTTTATGTTATATATTTTTTTCACATTCCCAGCGGGATCAAAAACTGTTAAATATATATTCTCGCTCTTTTTTAAAGCTTTTATCTTTAGAAAATTCTCATTATTATCTCTCTTCTCTATTGAATAACTTAAATTTTCACTGTTCTCACCTGGAGTATGTGAAAATATTTCAATTTTATCCTGTTTTTCTAAATCCTTTATTTCATCTTTTGATGAATTATTTTCGTTAAATTTAATTTTTATTTCTTGAGACTCATTATCAAATTCTCCATATAAATTACCAATTTTTATCTCTTTATAATCGTTTTTTATTATTTTTTTTAATTTTTTACTACTGTCATAAAACTCTACATATAAGCTTTTAGGCTCTTGATTATAATCAATAATAGCTCTATTTTTAACCTCTCCCTTTTTTATAGAGTATTTTATATTTTTACTCTCTCCACGATTAATAACTCTAATCTCGTTACTATTTCTAGAAAGCTTAGAAGTTGTTTTAGAAATGAAACTTGGATCTGATGGTTTCTCTGTTATATTTACAAAATCTCCATTTATAAGACCTTCATCTCCAAAAAAATAAAATATTTTTTTAGTATCTTTATCTATATACATTCTATCTAGTGTAGATTTTCTTTTATTTACTTTTATCTTTAATTCAGATGGTTTTTTACCACTTATAATTTGTATACTTTCCCCTATACTGTTTCCTATTAAATAGAAACAAGCTGAAACAAATGTAATAAAAACTAGTAAAACTTTTTTTAATCTCTTACTCATCATTTTCCCTCACTACGAATATATTTTTAATTTAGCAAACTATATCTCCAACCATTCTCATCTAATGTGTAGAGATTCCCATTTCTATATTGAACATCTATATATTCAGTGTCCAACACTTTCTCACCATATTTATTAAAAATTCCTTTTTTCCCATTTAACTCTACAATTATATATTCTGGAATTAATTGAATTTCGTCATATTTACTTTCTAATATCTGCTCTCCATTTTCATTTAATACGCCATAGCCCATTTCCTCTCCAACTATAAACATTTCAAATGCTTTAGGATATATTAAATCAAACTCTTTTAGACTATCCTTTCCTTTCTTTAAGATTAAGCTTAATTTTTCATTTTTAGCTCCTATTATATAGTCCTCTTCATATTTTCTAATATCATCGTATTTTAAATCACTTTCTTTTTCTTTAATGAAATCATAAACTAATGTTTCATCAGCTAATCTTATTAGAATTGTGTCTTTTGATACTCCCAAATAATTCCCATTTAACTCTTTTATAATCTTTTGCTCCTTAGTGGAGAAAATTTTATGGATATTTTCTTTTGAAAATAAATAAAATCCACTTTTTAAATATGTAATCTCATCCTCAGTTTCAATCTCTCCATGTTTTGTTTTTAGTATATTTTTTTTATCTTTTTTCAAAATAAACTCATCATTACTATAAACTTTGACATAGTCACAATCTGTTAAAACTTCAAACCCAAGTTCATTTACAACACTATACTTTTCACCCTCATTTTTTAATACTATTGCATATCCATTTGTAAACTCTCCCACAGCTGAATAAATATTCTCTATAATCTCTTCTCCATTTTCATCTAAAAATCCTAACTTTTCATCCCTTACAAAATAAGCTCTATTCTCTTTAAAATTACCAAGTCTCTCATATGAATCTGTTATAATTTGTTTCTTTAGCAAGTCATAATAAAAGTAATTTTTATTTTTTTTCAAAAGAACAAATCTGTCTTCTGAAATACTCTCTATTGTTTCAAATTCTGGTAATTCTAAATAATTATTCTGCTTATTTATAAGCTTCTCTCGAGTATCAATCACTTTTAAATAACTTTGTGATAATTTTATAATCTTTTTATAATTAACCTCATTTTCTATGTTGTTATTTAAATATATATACTTATCATCTTTTTTCAAAAAACTTATATTTTTATCCACTGGTAGTATTTCACTATAATAATCTTTAGAAAGCTCTATATTTTCTATTTTTTTTTCACGATTAAGAAAATATATCGATATTCCACATATTAATATACTACTTAATATTACCCTTATTCTCATTTCATCTCCTATATGAAAGATGTGTAGAGATTACCAACTCTACACATCCCAATTTATTTTAATTTTTTATATTTTCTGGAAGTTTCGAATATTGTGCTACATCTATTGGTATATATCCTATATAATTTCCTTCTAAAACTTCAGGTGGAAAATCCCATTTGCCAATATTTTTTCTATCTATAATTCCATAAAAATTTACTTGTTCTTTCTCTTTCCTTAACACAAGCTCATCGTCATCTTTTTCTATGTAGAAACCTTCTACTTTTATCCAGTGTTTTCTATTTGTTAAATATCCTATTTTAGGAAATAAAAATTTTAAAAGCTTTCCATAATCATTTTCTTTATCATTAGTTGATATTTCAATTACTCCTTTTGCAATAACTTTACTTCCTAAAGCCTCAGAATTTAATCTTTTAAACGTCATTGGCTCTACAACTTTAATCTCTATTTTAGAAAAAGATATCTGTGATACCACTAAAAATGCCATTAATATACTGATGACTCCTCTTTTCACTATTCCACCTCTACTGTTAGGTATACTTTTTTATAGAATGTTCCTTCACTTGATATCCCACTCCCTTTTATATTTACAAAATTCCCATCAGATATTTTTGAGTTTATATATTTTGTAGAATATATCTGAGTATCTATTACACCATCTTTATCAATATCTATATTTTCTTCTGAAAACTTTACCTTATAGTAGTCTCTCTTATCTGGCTCTTTATTAAGTTCAATATTAAAAGGAATCGTAACCTCTTGATCATCTACTACTGTAGTTTCAATCTCAACATCTGATATAATCTCTAATGGCACATAAACATTTGTCGTTACCTTTAGCATTATTGTATCCATCTTTTCTAAAACTCTATTTCTATCTTCCTCATTTTTTAAAACTGGATTCACCTTATCTTTTGGTATTTCTGATGTTTCTGGTTTTATTATATGAGGAAATGCTGGGATTGATACTGGAACATTCTCATTTGCTGATAACAACACATTTGACAGTACAAAAATATACATTAATTTGTTAATAAATCCCACTGACTTCCACTCCCTTCAAGTTTTGAATATCTGTCCATTAAGTTAAATACATATCTGTTTTTATCAGGAATACCATATGCTAGTTCAACTGTTTCAATATGTTCTTCTATCCCTTCCTTATTTCCTAAATATTGTATTTTAATTTTATATTTTTCACTGAATAATCCACTTACCTGAAACTCACCATTATCCTCTGGAATTGTGTGTTCTAACTCTTTTCCATCTTCATCTATAATGGTAACTATAATATCATTAAATACATTTATTTCATCTTCTAAAGGTATATCTAATCCATCTAGAGATATGTATCCCTCTAGTGTTACAAGTGGTTGAACTGGAATATCTACATCAATCTCTGACACATGCTTTGGTAAAACCTTCATACTAGAATATGAAAGATTGTATTCTGGTCTATTCATTTTGGCCTTTACCTCATACTCTAGCCCATTTGATAAATCATATATATAACCTAGTCCATCAGAGTTTGTAACTATTTTTTTATCACCAATACTAACTTCCATTCCTGATATAATCTCTTCATCTTTATCTTGAATATTATTTTTATTTTTATCTAAAAATGTTTTTACTCTAACTCTTGAACTATTTAAATCCTTTATCTTTTTCAAAGGATTTTTTAATGATACTACCTTATCGATTCCTACACCTAAGCTTCTATTTCCATTTTTATCTGCACTTCCATCCATTACAAACCAGTCGTCAACTTTAATTGAGAATGATATTCCTAGAGCACTTTCTCCTGTGTTTCTATACTTTGCTTCAAGTGAAAAATCAAATTTATCATTCCACCCCTTATTTCTAAGAGCGATAACTCCTTGATATTTATCTTTTTCATCGCTTATTTCTTCTGTATACTCTCCACTTACTCTAACAGATATCATTTCAAATCCATTATAATAAAGATCTCCCCTATAAATATGTCTTTTTTCATTATCTCTACTATATTCAGCCATTAGAGAATAGTCTCTAAAACTATGCCCTATATTTACTCCATAATCATATTTTCTCTCTTTTGAATTATCATATCCCTCAAGATATTCTAAGTTTGTAGTAAACTCTACTGAACCATCAAATATATCATATCTTGCATTATAGTTTGTAACTCTTTTCTCATCAAAATACTCACCATTATGCTTATCTTTAACCTCTAGTTTTAAATCATTTAAAGTTATTGTTGCAAGTCCACCTACTGTATATAAATCTTCTAATTTTTTTTCATCATTTCCATATTTACTCAGTGCTCTTTCTGTATTTAAACTTACTGTATATGGAAAACTATATAAATAATTTGTATAAATAGATTCCAATCTAAATCTATCATCAAATTTATAATCCTCTTCTCCATCTTTTCCAAAATTAACAGGGGATCTTGAAACTCCAGTACTTAATGTTAAATTCCCTGTAATACCATAGTAAACATCAATATTACCTCTGTAATCTCCACTTTGATTTTCTTCTCTTAAATCAATTGAATATTCAATCTCACCTTTATCCTGCTGATTATAAGTCACTGATGTATTTATATCTTTATTTATTATCTCACCAGTTGGTGTATATATTTTTAAAACATACTTTCTATCTAGCTGAACTCCTATATTTATAAACTCTACATATCCATCTTCAGCATGTTGTATATCAATAGCAGTCCCTAGATATATTAGTTCAACAACACTTCCTATGGGAACTTTTTCTCTGATGATTACTTCTTTCCCATCTAGATAATATCCTTTTTCTTTCTCAAATCTTAATCCTATCTCTCTTTTATCTCCACTTGGATAACTACCAACTTTAAGAGAGTGTCCTTTCCAAAGGTCTGCATAATACAACTCAGCTGAACCTAAATCTCTATTTTTCACATCATAGCTTGTTGTGAAATTACCATATAGTAATCCTCCACTGTACTCTGTACTTCCAGTCCACTCTCTAGTATAGCTTTTCTCATTGCTTCCCTTTGAAAAATTTTGATTGAAGTTAAGTCTAACATTTCCTAATGTAAATAACTCTCTTTCACTTTCATACAAAATCTCTGAACTATTTTTTTCTTTCTCTATGTTATTAAATCTGTTTTGTAAAATCACCTCTATATCCTTAGGTGTTTCAAATTTTGTAGATACATTTAAAGATAATTTCTCCTCATTTATAACTAAAGCTGAATCGAAAAGCTGCTGAAATAAATCTTTTTCAATAAAAACAACTCCATTTTCTTCGAATATCTCATCTGTATATGTTTTTTTTATGCTGCTTCTTCCATTTTTATCCTCTTTATAATAGGTCTTTTTATTAAAATCTATCTCTCTTTTTACACCATCTATACCTATTTTTATAGTGAATACATTATTTAATTTTATAAAATCCTTTAAATCTAATAGCTCAATAAAATCATAAAGAGATAGGTACACCTTTTCATCTCTTTTATAAACTGGATACGTTCTTGAAACCCCGCTTCCATTTATATATAAATCGTATATTCCCTTTCCATCTTCCTCTTCAAATAAACTTTCATCATATATTACCTCCCCCTGAACTAAGGATAAACTTTTATCAGTTTCATTATTTAAGGTAGACTCTTTAGTTTTTGATGGTAGCTTCTTTAGTTCCTTTGAATAATTTTTTTGAGAAAGAAGAAAAATTAAACTTATTAAAAGTAATTTTTCTTTCACCTTATCCTCCTATTTAAATTTTAAACGTTTTTTTCATATCTTTTGTTGCTATCTCTATAACTTTTACATCCTTTAACTCTTCTATATTCCCTAAATCTAATAAATCAAATTTTTTGTCTCTTAAAACTCTTATCTTTTTTGTTAAAATCTCATTTTTATTGATATCTAGTCCCTTTAAAATAACATCAACTTTCCTTTTTGAGTTATTTTCTATCTCACCAATTAAAAGGTTATCTTCATCTTTAATAAGAGTTTTTATATCAAAGCTTTCCTTTATATCTCCTACGTATCCATATAAACTAACAACTGTATTTATTTCATAGTTCATATTTTTTAATTTTTGTTGCTCTAAAATATACATTTTACCTATGTACTCACCTTGAGTCTCACTATTTATATTGTTTACTAATATTTTAAAGTCTCTCTTCTCCCCTGGTTTAAGAATAAACTTTTCTTTCTTTAGTTCTATAAATTTTGAAATCGGCATCTTTTTTTCTAACTCTATTGTATAACTTGCTAGAAACTCCCCTGTATTAACTACTGAATACTCTCTCTCCTTATCAACATCTAAATTAAAATCAAATTCATAAGGGGATAAATTTATAGAGGCAAATGTTACCACAGATAAACATAGATAGATAAACAGTTTAACAACACTTTTCATAGCTACTCCTCCTGTATATAATAATATTATTAGAGGGACAAAAATTTGTCCCTTAAATAATGTTATTATCTTGCCACTACTTTTAATCTAGCTGCTCCAGTATATGTTCCTGGTCCTGTTAGAGCATTTAAAGCATTTGATGTAATTGTTGATGTAATTGTATTCTGTGAACCTTCCTTTATTGAAGTTCCTGTTGAAATTGCTTCTGTAGCAAGTGCTAGTGTCAATGTTGACTCTAAAGTTCTTCCTGATGCTCCTGTTAATTGTAATACTCCTGTTCCAGCTGCTACCCCTTCTAAAGTATAATCAATATTTGTCGGATCATTTCCACTAACTTTAATATCACTTCCATCCCCTGTTTGTACTCTAAAATTTTGATGTACTACTGATGGTGTACTTTGCTTTTGAGCTGACGATAATAAAATTTCTGGGTGCGTTAAATCAATTTGTGTTAATTGATTTCCTCCATCCATTATAACTAATTGGGATGTCTCTACAACACTTAGTGATACACTTACTGGTGCTGTTGCTCCAAAAGCTGTTGCTCCTACTACTAAAAGTGCTGCTGTCATTAATAATTTTTTCATTTTTAATCCTCCTAGATTTTAATTATTTATATGTAATTGAGGGAGTTATCCCTCATTTATACCGTTATTTTATTTTTAAAAAACTTTGATGGCCCCCATCCTCTTTTATTTCAAGCTCTATACCTTTATGCTTTCCATTACTTTTTGTGGGTTTTGTATCTATTGTTATCTCTGTCCCTGGATAAACTCTTCCTAAAGGTACTATACTGCTATGCTTTCCATCTTTATCACTATATTTATAAACTGCAATTAACTTCATTCCAGCTTCACCAGTATTTTTAATCGTTCCCTTAAAGAATTTCTCTTCCTCTACTTCCACTGTTTTTAAATCTCCCTCTATTTTAGGAGCTATATCTCCTACATATCCAAAAATTCTCATCTCTGATCCCAGTGGAACACTTATCTGCGGAGATACTGCCTCTTGATTATCTCCAACGCTAGGTATAGCCAGTGGACTTGTCCCTATTCTTGCTACGTACTCTCCAGGTTTTGTACCTTTTGGAGCCCTTATTGCCAACTTTACAATACCTGTAGTTTTAGGTGGAATCGTTAATATTTTAGGATAATACTGTATCCATTTAGTCATATCTCCCACAATTCCCTTATCTTTCATATCTTCAGGTTCAGTTTTCTTATATATTTTGTATCTCACAGTTTTATTAGTAGAGTTTTCAATTTGATACTCTTGATATCCACTATCATTATCTATTTTTTTATCAAACTTCATTGGAAGCATAAATGCTGCAAATGTTTGAATACTAAAAGCTAAATACAGTAATGTTTTTACTATTTTCATTTTTATAACACCTCTTTTTTATAAAATCTCAATTTTTTCTGCACTTTCTTTTTCATATATCTCTATACTTTTTATATTTTTTATTTCCAACTCTTTTTCTAAATCCAACTCCTCTAAATTTTTCAAGTTAATGCTCTTTATAAAATTTAATTCATCTTTTTTCTTGGATTTTTTATTATTGTTAAATATTTCAATGTTAATCTCTCGGTCGCTTATATTTGTTATTTTATTTTTTACACCCTTCAATTTCACTGGAGTTTCTCCTAAGTACAGTTTCAATGGGACTTTTACTTTTGGATAAATTTCTACACCAGAACTTTTTATAAATATCCCCTTTTCATCTCTTAAAGGCATTTTTAACTGCTCTACTAATATTTCAGCTTGATGCTCTCGCTTTTCTAAATTTTTCCAACTGTTTTCCACTTTTAACTTAACCTCTTTTTCATCTCCAGGATTTAAAGTTACAATCTGAGGGTAAAGGGAGATTACATCTTTTAAATTTTTATCTTTTATAGAAAGTTTATACCGTAAAGGAGATGTAGTTTTATTATAAAAAACTATGCTCTCTTCACTTTTACTTTTTTGAATATCTAAATACACTTTATATGGATAAATATTTATATAAGAATAACCACTTCTATAAATAGTGAAAAGTAATAAAAGTATAGTTATTACTCCTCTTTTCACTTTTCAAACTCCGATTCTACTTTTTTTATATCTTTCAATAACTCATTTTGTAAATTTTCATACTCTAGTAATATCTCTCTATAAAACTCTTCATCAAATTCAACTTTACCTTGTACATATAAAATTTTTTCATTTAATTCGCTTTTTATATTCTTATATTCCTCTAGCAGATAGATTTTTTCTAATTTTTCTTCCTCATCTAAATTATTTTGAGAAAAAAGTAAGTTCCCTACCAATATAAATAATGCTAATACAATAGCCTTTATTTTTATTTTCACTTTGTCTCTCCTTATGAACTTTATTTATTTTTTAAATTTTTTTCAAAATACTCTAACTTTGCATTTAACTTATTTAAAGCAACTCTATGATAAATTTTTCCACCCATTGCTAAAACTATATTCTGTAAAATAAATATCAGTAGAAAAGTTAATATTATTTTGTTTTTAAACATAATATTCCTCCCTTTTCTTAAAAACATTAAAACAGTGTTTTTATGTGTTTGATGTTATTCTAATCTATTTTTTTTATTTTTTTGTCCAGAATTGGACTTTTTTTATTAAATAATAAAAAAAAGTGAAGAACCGCTATATTTCATTAGCAATCCATCACTTTAATTGTTGTAAATATTTGTATTTTTACTTTTCCCTTATTAAAAAAATCTATTCGACTTTTAAATACTTCAAAAATTCTTCCATCAAATTTATCTTTTTTACTTAAAAATCCTTTCTCATAAGCAATTTTATTATCTTTTCTAATTCTTTTCCCTAAAAAACACTCCTCTTTTTTACCAATTATATTTTTCTTTGACTCTCCTAAAAAATTAGCAAATGCTTGGTTTAAATAAAATATTTTACCTTCAATATCTGTATAAAAAACCATATAATCTATTAAATCCAAAGCCTCTTCAAACTTCACTTTATCTGACTTTCCTATCTCTAAAGATTTTTTTATAACATCAACTATCTCCTTCATACTATCACCTTTATTTTAATAATTTTTGTATTTTTATATAATCAACTTCGCCTAATGGGAAAGCGCATCTTACTGTATTAATTTTATTTTTTTCATCCATATATTCATTTAGTTGGATATTTTCAAAAATTAATATATTTTTTACATTATTATTTTTCACATAATTTTTCAAATAATAAATTGAAACCATATCATCTATTTTTCCTATTTTTACTTCAAGTTCATCTTTTATCTCTTCTAAAATGATATTTTGAAAAGTATCATAAACTATAATTCTTTTTGTTTTTTTATCTGTTTTTCTATATAAATAATCTTTTAAAATTAAAAATATTGATATTTTGTCTAAACTATCGATATTATTATTAAAATATTTTTCTATAATATTCATCAAAACATTAAAAATAACTTTATAATTATCATCAAAGTTTTTATTAAGAAGATAGATTTCTTTTATTCCAAATTCATTTTTAAATCTTATTAAAGCAAATCTTATTGATAGACCTACATAACTTTTCTCTGGAATCTCTAAATAAAAATCTGTATTCTCATTTACATAATTTAAAAACTCTTTTACTTTATGAAAATCACTACTGTATGTTTTTACTAAATTATTATTTTGATTTTTCTTTAAAATATCTTTTATATAATTTAGCTCATATCTAAATTGAAATAAATTTTTATTTCGAACTAACCCTATATAAATTATAATGAATATTTTTCTTATAATATATGTATGCTTTTTTACATCATTTTCACTTAGCCTCTTTTTTACTCTGTCTTGAATCTCTTCAGTTATTATATTATTAAACTGATCAAAAATAGTATTAAATATATCTGGTAAGTAATCTCTCTCCAAAAAAAGACTAAAAAGAATCAAATGAAACAATTTTCTTTTTGACTCTTCACTTCCTATTAGCTCAATTCCCTTTGAGTTTAAGCTACTGTAAGTTAAATTAAATTGTTTTAAAAATACTTTTATTTTTGATAAATCTTGAGATATCGTTCTTCTAGTCACATCTAGCTCTACCCCAATTTTATTTAAGTTTATTATATCACTATTTAAAAATAACATTAATATATAATTTTGTCTATCGTTTTCCTCTATTTTTTGATATTTCTTAATTTTTTTTCTCCAATCCTTATTTGCTTTTATTTTAATTCTTAACTCACTAGAGTCTGCCACATTAAAGAATTCGCATAATTCATACGTATACAACCTTATTCTACTACCAGAAATATTTAATATTCCTTCTAACTGTTTTATTGTATAGTTATCATATTCATAACATTTAATTATTCTTATATGCTCTCTTCTTATTATCATTTTTTTATCTTTAAAGCTTAATATGTCTCCAACTCTAAAAATTTCTCAGCCTCTTTTCTATTTATTTCAAATCCTCTAGATTTTTTTACTATTATACAGTCTTTTTTCAATTCACTAATTGTAGCAAAAAACTGACTTCTACTCAAATTAAATAATTCATAATTTAGAAATTCTTTATCTATCTTTCCGTTAGTATCTGAATTTAAAAGTAATACTACCAGTAAGTATCCCTTTTTGCTATACCCATGATGGAATATATTTATTAAATGTTTCTTTAACATTTGATTTATTAAATTCTCCATCATTCCAAAAGTATCATTCTCTAAAGCTCTCAATAACTCTTTTTCATCTGATACCAATATTTCTGTATCTTCTAAAGCTTCTATTTCTATTGCTATATCCTTTGCTATATTTTCATAAACTTTATAAATTTTAAAAAAATTACCAATTATTCCTCCTCTTTCTAAAGGAGCTTCATTACTTACAACTTTTCCATTTGGAAATATGTTTTTTATAAGAACTTTTCCCTTAACAACTTTATAAACTTTATTATCCTCTAAAAATAACAATTCACTTTTCAATATTTTAATTTTTCTCTTACCCATTTCACCTTCCCTACAGTATAAAAACTTTTTTCCGCAATCAGAACAACTTTTTTTATCTATACTAACATAGTCTAATTGTTTCAAAAATTAGAAAATTATAATTATTTTTTTATAAAAAAATTTCTATATATTTTCCACATAGTATTATTAAGGTATTACCCCTTTTAAATTAACTTGCTTTTACTAGTATATTCTTTTAAATTTGTATGAATATAAAAAACGGTCCCATTTTTTATTTCATCAATTATGGGCTTAGCTAATTCAAGGGGTACAGCTGGGCAGCCTAAACTTTTAGATAACATTGGAGCTCCTTCAATAGGAGTTGCATACTTTGATCCATGCATTATTATTTTTCTATCTTTAGCCATGTCATTAATTCCTTTTTCAAGTCCATTTAATACTAAAGAATATCCAAATTGACCAAAGTATGTGTTCTCAGTCATATAAAAACCTGGTGAACTTTTATAAGAGTTTAATACATTTGAAAAGTTATTCGTTATATTATCTCCACTATTTTTTCCATGCATCACATAAGTTGAATAGATTATTTGTTTACTTTTTAAATCTATAATATATCCTCTTTCTTCTAGAGAGGGTTTACTAAAATCAATTATTGTTATTATATTATTCTTTTTCTTCTTTATCTTGTTAAATCCTTTTATTGCTGAATAAAAAGTAGTGTAATTAATCTTATTTTCTAAATTTAATTCTAGATATAAATTAAATATCTCTTCGTTACCAATTCTCTTTTCACTTTTTTTTATTATATTTTTTTGTTTAAAATTTTCTCTAACATTAAAATTCTCAGAAAAACTAAATTTAAATAAAATTAAATTAAAAATAATTAAATAATAAAATACTATTTTTATATGTTTCACAATCCTCACTTACTCCTTAATCTTTAAAATATATTATTAAAATATTCATTTACATTATCATAATTTTTTCATATATTTTGTCCATTTTCGGACTTTAATACAATTAACTATTTGTTATTCTAATTTTATAAATAATATTTTTTAGGAGTCTATCATGTTTAAAGAACATATTTTAAATAAACTTGAAAAAACTGATTTGTCAGAAATTTTTCATGTTTTTCAACCTCAACTTGATTTAAATAATAATAAGATTATTGGTGTTGAGATGTTATCTCGTTGGAGATACAATGATACAACTATTTCTCCTGCTATATTTATTAATTTAGCAGAAGAGTACAACTTAATTTGGAAAATTGATTTTTTATCTTTAGAAAATGCTATGGAATTTATTAAAGAAAACAATATTAAAACTTCCGTTAATATTTCTATGAAAACGCTAAATAAACCTTTTTTTGAAGAAACGATAAAAAATATTTTATCAAAATATTCATCTAAAGTTATCATGAATTTATCTATTGAAATTACTGAAACTATATCGGGATTACCATACGATATTGTTAAAAAAAACTTACTTTTCTTAACTAATTTAGGGATAGAAATTTTTCTAGATGACTTTACTATTGGTTTTGCGAACTTAGAAACTCTCAATGAGTATCCTGTTACAGCAATTAAAATTGATAAATCAATCATAAAATTTTTTCATAAAACTTCTGAAAATAAAATACTCAATTCATTTATAACCTTTTTAAAATGTCTAGAATTAAAAATTATTTTTGAAGGTATTGAAAAATTAGATGAAATAAAATATCTGCTTGAGACTAATATGAAAGATATTTTTATTCAAGGATTTTATATAAGCGAACCTCTTACAAAAAAAGAATTAATCTATTTTTTAGATGTCTATCGTGGTGCTTTTTAATGAAGAATAAAATAACTAAAAATCAATTTGAACATATTTTAGAAGAGATAATTGATATTGAAGAAATTGATGATTATAAAATTCTTATAATCACTAAAGAAAATAGAATTTTATTAAATAATATTACAAGTAGTATAAAAGATTTATGTTATGAAAAATTAAGTAATCGAATTAACCCTTATATTAAACCCTATAACTACAAAAAAGTTCATTGGGAAGTTGAAGAAATTAATTTTCTTAAAAGTAACTTTAATTTAAAAACTTTAGATGAGCTTGAAACAATACTAAATAAAAGCAAATTTCAAATAAACTTTATGATGAGCAAATTAAATTTATTTACAAAAAGAAGATGGCATAAAGATGAAGTTGACTTTCTTCAAAAAAATATAAATCAAAGTACAATTTGGCTAGCTACTAAGTTACATCGTCCTTTAGGATCTATTAAAACACAGAAAAGAAAACTCTTATCTAGTATTTCACCCCAAAATTAAAACAAAATAAAAACTTCGTAGCTATATAACTACGAAGTTTTTTTGCTTTGAAACGAAGCATTAATCGAGATTATTTCTTTGAAATCCAATCATCTCTGCTAAAATTATAATACTCATATTAAAAATCCACAATACTTTTTCTCAAAACTTATTCTCTATTATCCCTTATGAGCATAGAAGTGTTCACAATCTCCAAACTCTTTTTCTTTTAATTTCATTAACTCTTTAATAACCTCATTAAAATCAATATTTGAGAACTCTAAATCTTCAATACCTCTTTCTATAACTGTATATCTATCATCATCTACTTTTGTTAAAGTTATTGTATGATCTTTAGCTAAAGGCATCTCTTTTTTAGTAAATATTACTTTCTCTCCAGTTTTCATTTCGTTTACACACTCTAAAATAAATGATTCAAATTTTTCTACTGTTATTTTTTTAGACATAGTAATTCACCTTTCCCTTAAATATATGTTAGTTTTATTTTTTACTCTCTGTAACTCTTCTTCTACAAAAAATAGATTTTTCTTTTATTTTTTTATATATTTTTTATTTTATAATTCTAAAGGAATTTCTTTCTTAAGTTAGTAAAGTAAAACATATAATCATATAAATAATTTAATTATAGTTTAACTATAGAAGGAGGCTACAATGGCTCTAAAAGAGGATTTTTATAAGATTTTAGAAGTTAACAAAAATGCCAGTGAGGCTGAGATAAAAAAGGCTTATAGAAAACAAGCTCGAAAATATCACCCTGACAAATTTAGTTCTTCAAGTGAAGCTGAAAAAGCTACAGCTGAAAAAAAGTTTAAAGAAGTAAACGAAGCTTATCAGATACTATCTGATCCAGAAAAAAGAACTCAATACGATAACTTCGGCCATGCTGCTTTTGAACAGGGTGGACCTAGTAGTTCTCAAGGTTATGGTCAATATGGTGGCGGACAAAACTATCAAGATTTTAACTTTGGTAATTTCAATTTTAACTTCAATGAATTTGGAGGTGGAGGAGGTGACGAAGATTTAGGAGACATCTTTGGATCTTTCTTTGGTGGTAGAGGAGCTAAAAAAAGAGGCCCTCAACCTGGTGGAGATTTATCTATGGAGATTGAAATCTCTTTAGAAGAATCTGCTAAAGGTGGAGAAAAAACTATTCGTTATGCTCGTACTGGAAAAAATGGTGCTCCTGAAGAGGTAGAGAAAAAATTCAAAATTCCTGCTGGTATAGCTGATGGACAAAAGCTAAAATTAGCTAAATTTGGTAATGCTAGCACAAGTGGAGGATCACACGGAGACCTTTACATACATATAAAAATTAAACCTGATGATCTTTTTGTAAGAGATGGATACGATGTTATATGTAAAGTTCCTATTAGCTATTATACTGCTACCCTTGGTGGCGAAGTGGAAGTTCCAACTTTAAGTGGAAATAAAAAAATTAAAATTCCTGCAGGAACTCAAGGTGGAAAACGTTTCTCTTTGAGAGAGTATGGTATTTTTAATCCTAAAACTAAGAAAAAAGGAAATCACTATGCTGAGATAGTGATTGAAGTTCCTATTGATTTAGACGATGAACAAAAAAATCTACTTAAAGAGTTCGATGAAAAACTAAAGGATAAAAATAGAAAAATCAAAACTAGCTTTATAGAAAAAGTTAAGAGATTTTTTAAACTATAATAAAACTAAAAACACTAACTTGTATTTTTAAAATTTACTCGTTAGTGTTTTTATAATCTCTTTTATTACCATATCTTTTCCTAATTTAGTTGGATGTATTTTTATTTTATTTTCCCTTTTTATTTCAAATATTAAATTCTCTTTTTTCGCATCTCTTATAAAAATAGATATGCTTCCTCTTGATAATTTCACTTTGCTTGCAATTTCTAATTGACTCAATCCTGGATTTTCTAAAATAAATTTCAATAATTTCATATTACTTTTAGATAACTTCATATTATTTTCTCCCCTAATATTTTTAAACAATTATCTATAATAGGTTATCAAATATATTAAAAAAATAAATCCATTATCAGACAAGTTTAATAATTTTATTAAAGAGAAATTTTCCCTGAAAGAAAATAGTTTATTCCTGGTGCTGGCACTGCTGTTTGAGTTGTCTCTTCGTAATTATATTTCTGATTAAATATATTATTCACTCCAAAACTTACATTAAACATCTCTGTTACCTCATACGTAACCATTAGGTCTGTATAGTTATGACTACTAATCTTAGTATCTATTGCATTATTGTCTTTCCCATACTCTTTGACTAAATAACTTCCAACAAAATTAAAATTTACATTTAATTTAACTTTATCAGTAACTCCATAACCAGCTCCTAAAATAACTTTTCCTTTTGGAACCATAGGTAACTCTTCTCCACTATATAGTCCTTTAGTTATCTCTGTATTTACATAAGAAAAAGATTCATACATTGTTAACTTTCCAAAATACTGCTCTAAATATAGTTCTCCTCCAAACTTTCTAACTTTATTTAGATTTTTATACTGCCACTCTTTAATAGCTGGATTATATGAATTTTTCTGAATCAACATTATTTCATCATGAGTAAATGTTGCAAATAGAGATAAATTTATGTAAGTGTTTTCTACTAAGTCTCTAACTCCTACTTCAAAATTATCTGATGTTTCAGATTTTAAATTATTCTTTATGTACTTCATATCCACCTTATCAGTTATCTGTCCTGGAAGTGGTGATGTAAAGCCCCTCTCATATCTTGTATAAAAAGCTCCTGATTCACTATATCTGTAGTTTGTTCCAATCTCAAAGGCATAGTTATCACTTTTCTCTTCATCTTCAATACTCTTATACTCATGGATTTTGCTCATAGAGATTACTTCTGTTTCACTATCTCTTTTTCCACCAAATTTTGAATGTTCATATCTAGCCCCTAGAACAAGTTCCCACTCTCTTCCTAAATCATATCTATTAAATCCATAGATAGCATTTGTCTCTTTAAAAATATCATTTTTAAGATCTACCCTAACATCACCTTTTATTTTATAATTTGGTTTCTTTTTTGGAAAAAATTCTCCGTTAGCTCTAATTTCACTACTACGTAAAAGTTTTGTATAGCTATAATCATACCCTAAAATAAACTCACCCTTTTCATAAGTGTGTTTTCCTCTTATTTTAGCTCCTCTAGTATCCTCTTTAAACTGACCACTCATAGTTGCTAGTAAATCCTCGCCTAAAATATCAAAAGGCATATGCCCTAGTTTTGGGATCTCGTAGTCCATTAAAGAATTTTCTGTAAAATCTCTTTTATAACTTTGATAATAAAAAGTACTTAAAAATGTAAGCGAATCACTAAATTTAAACTCATAATCCAAAGAATAAGCCTCTCTTTTTGAGCTACTTATTACTGGAAACCCCTTAGCTTTTCTATTTTTTTCTAACAACTCTTTCTCTACTCCTGTTGAGTAATCTCTATTTTCATCAAAATATGACATTTGAAACTTCACTCTATTTTTATTATTAATTATATAGTCTACTCCACCACTAAAACCATTAGATTCTTGAGAATCTCCATCTCTATAACCATCTCCTTTTAAGTAGTTATAGTTAAAATTTCCATATAGATTATCAGTTAAATTTTGACCTAAAGATAATCCTGTATTTCTAAAATTATATGATTTTATTGATCCCTCTAAAACTAAGTAGTCTTTTCTCAAAGATGATTTTGTTATAATATTTATAATTCCTCCAGAACTTCCAGATCCATTTAATACAGTTCCACCACCAGGTATTATCTCTATTTTCTCTATAGAGTTTAAAGGTATCGTATTTATTGGAAGTGTTCCCATAGAATCATCAATTGGATTTAAACTTACTCCATCTTGTAAAACTTTAACTTTAGAAATAGATTTTTCTCCATTTCCTCGAATATCAACTCTTGGCCCAAAATATGTCTCTTGAACAATTGTATTAGGCGCTCCTCTTAAAGTATCCTCTAAGTTTTTATAATTCCCATTATCTATCTGCTCTTTAAGTAAAAGTGTAACCTTTTTATTCTCTGTAAGAAGAGGCGTTTCAAATCCACTAGTTGAAAGAATAACTGAATCCTCTAGCTTTATTGCCTTTTCTTGAGAGAATATGCAAATAGTTGTAACAACAGACATCGCTATAACTTTCAACAATTTCATTTTCCCATCCCCTTTTCATAGTCCCTAAAGATATTTACGTCTACTTAAAGAATGTTCCTTTGTAAACTTTATAAAATATTTTTGACTCATGATTCAAAAAAAACTTTGACTTTTTGTGAAATTTGAATTATAATTCAAGTGTAAGAAATTTTTAAACTTTTTCCAAAAATCAAATCAAGAAAAAGCTCTTATTTAAGGGCTTTTTTTTGTAAGAAACAATCGGAGGTACAAATATGTCTTTAATAACTATTGCTAATACTGGCGAGGTTATAAATAATCAACTTTATTTAATTAACTTTATTGATGACTTTCACTATAATCTTCTAAATAAAGAGGAGAAAATTAACTATATATTAAATTTCAATCTAAATAAATTTCCAACTTTTTTAAGGGAGGATTTAGTTAATATTGAAGCTGAGCAAGAATTAGAAAAATATCGTTTAAAATTCTTTCCTGAACTTCCATCTAGATGTGGAGCACAATTTGCCTTTGAAAAATTAACTGATCTTTTAACTGCAGCTAAGATGTATGGGTGGAAAGGAACTATTTATAAAGTATCTATTGATACAAGTAAAGAGTACACTCTTTCTAAGCATAACGCTGATATAATATCTGAAATTAGAAACTCTGATTTTAAGTCTATATCAAATATATTAAAAGATTATTGGACTGGGGATATTAAATGGGAAAAATGTCATGATAGAGATATTCATTTTTTACCTACAACAGAATATTTAATAGAAGGAAGTATCAATATTATTGAAACTTTAGACAAAGCCATATAATAAAAAATAGCAGTTTATACTGCTATTTTTTTTATTATATAATCTTAGAAATTTTTAGGTTGTAACATAAAGTAAGCTTTTGGATGCTTACAAACTGG
>OGWY01000165.1_pt1 | contig 51000 bp, 47 predicted proteins | sample 1576121 | NCBI WGS metagenome assembly OGWY01 (sample SAMEA3541543, study PRJEB24748) | human gut metagenome | biome: human gut; feature: human-associated habitat; material: faeces | place: China | collected 2012 | reverse complement strand
ACTTTAGAGGAAGCTATGAAAAAAGAGACGGCTGAAAAGTTTGTAAAAGGAAATATTGAAGAAATATTTAGATTGATAAAAGTTTGTGAGAATAAAAATCTTTATAAAAATAGATTAAAAAATAAGCTGAAAAAATTTACAACAGATGAATTATTAGATTTGATAATTTTTACTTTGGAAAATGAAAAGAGATAAGAAGAGGAATAAAAAATGGATGAAATTTACGTACAAGAGCTATTTGATAGGTTACATAAAGTACCTGAAATAGGTTTCGAAGAGTTTAAAACTTCAAAGATTTTAATAGAGGAGTTAAAAAAACACGGATTTGAAGTGTATGAAAATGTAGGGATAACAGGGATTGTAGCAATTTACGATAGTAAAAATCCTGGACCTATATTAGCTTTAAGAGCAGATATGGATGCGCTGGAGTTTATAGTAGATGAAAAAATTGTTAATATACACGCATGTGGGCATGATGCTAATTGTGCTATGGTTATGGCAGCAGCTAAGGAGTGTAAAGAAAAAGGTATTAAGAAAGGAGTTTTAAAAATTATTTTTCAACCAGCAGAAGAATTAACAGGTGGAGCTTTAGCTATGCTAAAGGATTCTAGATTGGGAAAAATTGATGAATTGATTGGAATTCACTTAAGACCAATAGAGGATATGAAGTTTGGGGAGGCTTCAGAAGCAGTTTATCATTCAGCAACGGTTCAACTTAGATATAAAATTAAAGGTATTTCTGCTCATGGAGCAAGACCACATTTAGGAGTTAATGCTTTAGAAGCTGCAGTTCTGGCTACAAATGCTGTTAATTCTATAAAAATAGATCCTGCTATTAATCATTCTATAAAAGTTACAAATATCTCTGTTGAAGGAAGAACCTATAATAAAATACCTTCAGAAGCATTATTAGCATTGGATATAAGATGTGAGTCAAATGAAATTATGGCAATAATGAAAGAAAAAATAAGATTGGCAATTGATACATCAGTTAGAGCAATTGGAGCTATTGCAGAAGAGATATATTTTGGTGAAGTAATAGCTGCTATGTACGATGAAGAGATGATAGAAAGTTGTAAAAAAAGTATAGAAAAAGTCATAGGAAAGAGTTTCGGAAGAATTGTTAATTATGGTGGAGAAGATTTTCATTATTTTACAAGAGATTTAGGATGTAAAAGTTCATATTTAGGTATTGGAGCTGAAGCAACTCCGGGATTACATCATGAAAAAATGACTTTTAAAAGAGAGTCTTTGAATATAGGAGAGAAAATTTTAATAGAAATAGTTAACGAACGGCTTGGGGTTATTTGAGATAAAAGGAGGAACGAAATTTAATGGTTATTCAAATTGGGGCATTATTTTTTCTAATTTTTACTATAGCAATTGGTTTTTTTAAAAAAATGAATATAGGAGTTTTAGCATTAGGATTTTCTTTAATTTTAGGATATTTAGGTAAAGTTCCTACGAGAGATATAATAAGAGGATTTAACGCGTCGTTATTCCTTATGTTAGCTGGGGTTAGCATGCTATTTGGAATAGCACAACATAATGGGACGTTGAAATTAATAGTTAAAAAAATGATTCAAGCTTCAGGAAAGCGAGCATACTTAATGCCAATTATGATGTATGTTGTTATGTATTTTATAACTTTCTTAGGAGCTGGAACGATTGCAGGATTTGCGTTGTCAGCACTTTTTGGAATTCCTTTAGCAAAGGAGTTGGACTCAGATCCATTTTTACTAACAACTATGGGTCAATTAGGTTCTATTGGTGGAGGAATCGCACCGTGGGCACCTACAGGAATTATAGGGTTAGAGTTAGCAAAAAATGCTGGTATTACAGGAAATCTTTCAACTACGATGATGGTAAATACATTTTTAGCAACAGCTTTTGCAAGTTTAATATCTTATATAGTTATGAAAGGATATAAATTAAAAGCAAGTACAAAAGAAAAAGAAATTTTAAAATTTAGTAAAAATCAAAAGATTACACTTTTAGCAATCTTTGCAATGGTTATTGGTGTTGCAGGATTTAATATGAATATAGGGTTTTTAGCATTTTTTATTAGTGTTATATTAATTTTATTGAAAATAGGAACAGAAAAAGAAGCTTTATCTTCAATTCCTTGGAATACGCTCCTTTTAATATCTGGGATGGGGATATTAATGAATTTAGTTGTTATTTTGGGAGGAATAAAGATTTTAGCAGAGACTTTAGCATTATTAATGACTCCTAGAACATCTGCTTCTATTTTAGCACTAACTTCAGGAGTTATGAGTTTGTTTAGTTCAACTTCAGGAGTTGTTATGCCAACAATGATACCAACTATTCCCGTAGTACAGGAAAGTTTAAATCTTTATAGTGTTATTCCAGCAGCATTATTATTATCAGCTGTTATAAATGGATCATCACCTTCAGGTTTGAGTCCTGTTTCAACAGGAGGAGCGTTTGTAATGGCATCTTACTCAGAGTTTTATGAACTAAAAGGCGATGATTTTGCACAAAAATTTAAAAAACTTTTTGTAATTTCGATGATGAATATGTTAGTAGTAGTTTTATTTATTTTAATTGGTGGATTTAGTTTTACTTTATATAAATAGATGGAGGATTTTATGACATTAACAGAAAAAGTTTTAGCAAAAGCTGCTGGACTTGAAAAAGTAAAAGCTGGAGATATTATTTGGGTAGATGTAAATCAAGCTATGATGGATGATATCCTAGGCCCAAGAATAGAGATAGCAGAAAAAATGAAGGAATTAGATTTAAAAATCTGGAATCCTGAAAAAGTTACAATTATTTCAGATCACTATACTCCTCCAGCTAATGCTCATCAAGCAAGTATTGTAAAATTTACTAGAGATTGGGCAAAAGAATATGGTGTTAAACATTATTATGAATTTGCTGGACCTTGTCATCAGGTTATGGTTGAAAAAACGAGAGTTTTGCCAGGAGAAGTTATAGTAGGAACAGATAGTCATACATGTACATACGGAGCGTTAAGCGCATTTTCCACTGGAATAGGTTCAACTGAAATGTTAGGAGTTTTAGCTACTGGAAAAATTTGGCTAAAAGTTCCAGAAACTATAAAAATTAATTTTAAAGGAAAAGTTCCTAAAAATATTATGGCAAAAGATTTGATTTTAGCAGCTATTGGGGAAATAGGGCATGCTGGAGCAACATATAAAGCGATGGAATTTTCAGGAGAAGCTATTGAAAATTTGATTATGGATGAAAGATTATGCATTACAAATATGGCAGTTGAAGCTGGTGCCAAAAATGGAATTATAAAATACGATGAAATTACTAAAAATTATTTAGAAGCCTTAAATTTAAAGATTAATGATAGAGATATTGAGTTTTTAAAAAAAGATGATGATGGAGTTTACAGTCAAGAGATAACAATTGATGTAGAGAAGTTAGAGCCTCTTTGTTCTTGTCCTCATGAAGTTGATAATGTAACAGAGGTTAGAAATATTACAGGAGTTAAAATAGATCAAGCATACATAGGTTCGTGTACTGGTGGAAGATATAATGATTTAAAAATTGCAGCTGATTTTGTAAAAGGAAAAAAAATAGCGGAAGGAGTTCGATTATTAATCTCCCCTGCTTCAAAAGAGATATGGGATAGATGTGCTAAGGATGGAATTTTACAAATATTATCTGATGCTGGTGCAACAGTACTAGCTTCTAGTTGTGGTGCTTGTTTAGGAATACACTCTGGAGCTTTAGGTGAAGAGGAAGTTTGTATATCATCAACAAATAGAAATTTTATAGGGAGAATGGGAAGTAAAAAAAGTTCTGTATATTTAGCATCTCCTCTAACAGTAATAGCATCAGCTGTTAAAGGAGAAATTGTAGATCCAAAATGTTTTGATAATGGGGAGGAGGTGTAAAAATGAAGATAGAAGGAAGAGTTTTAAAATATGGAGATAATATAAACACAGATATTATATCTCCACCTGCGTATATGGAATTACCAATAAAAGAAGCAGCTAAATATACAATGAGCCCCATTGATACAAATTTTTCAACAATCTGTAAATTAGATGATATTTTTGTTGCTGAAAATAATTTAGGATCAGGGTCAAGCAGAGAAACGGCTCCTCTTATGCTAAAAGAATTGGGAATAAAAGTTGTAATTGCTAAATCCTTTGCAAGGATATTTTATAGAAATTGTATAAATTTAGGCATTTTAGCAATCCAATGTAATGAAACTGAAAAAATTGAAATGTTCGATAATATAGAAGTAGATTATATCAATGGAAGAATAGTTAACGTAAACAAAAATGAACAATACACTTGCGAAAAGATACCTGAACATATAATGGAATTTATAAAAAAAGATGGATTAATAAACTATTTAAAAGAGAGTTTAAAGGGAGGGAATTAATGAGTTGTTGTAATAATTTACAAAGAGAATCAATTGAAATTAAATGTTCTATTGTTAGAGGTGGGACAAGTAAGGGAATTTTTATAATGGAGAACGAATTGCCAAAACATCAAGAGTTAAGAGATAAAATTATCCTATCTATTTTTGGGAGCCCTGATGTTAGACAAATTGATGGTCTTGGGGGAGCAGATACATTAACGAGTAAACTAGCTATAGTGGGACCCTCAACTAGAAAAGATGCAGATGTAGATTATACATTTGGGCAAGTTAGTTTTGTAGATAATTTTGTTGATTATGGTGGGAATTGTGGAAATATTTCTTCTGGAGTGGGAGTGTATGCTGTTAATAATGGGTTAGTAGAAGCAATTGAACCTATAACAAAAGTAAGAGTTCACTTAACAAATACCAAAAGAATTTTAGAGGTTGAAGTTCCAGTGAAAAATGGAAGAGCTAGAGTTAATGGAGACTATAAAATTGATGGAGTTCCTGGAACAGGAGCAAAAATAACGCTAGATTGGTCAGATGTAGTTGGAGGAATAACTGGAAAACTACTTCCAACAGGAAATCCAAAAGATATTATCAATATTGAAGGAGAAAATTTTGAAGTATCTGTAGTTGATGCAGGGAACATAGTTATATTTATAGAAGCAGAAAAATTAGGATTAGTAGGAACTGAAACTGCTTTGGAGATAGATAATAATAAAGAATTAATGTCCAAAATAGAAAGAATAAGAGGAGAAATTTGTTATAAATTAGGATTAGTAGATTCATGGGAAAAAGCAGCAAAAGAAACTCCATATCAACCATTTTTTGCTATGGTAAGTAAGTCTCAAAGTTATAAAGCTTTTAATGGAATCGAAGTATTTGAAGAGGATATTGATGTAGTTTCAAGATTGGTATTTATGTTAAAAATGCATAAGACCTATCCTGTAACAGGAACTGTAGGAACAGGTGCAATAGCAAGGGTAAAAGGAAGCATAGTGTATGATTTATTATCTGAAAGAGGTAAAAATGATGATAAAATCTATATAGGTCATCCAGGAGGAGTTATTCCTATAGAATCAACAGCTGAATATATAGAAAATGAATGTAATATTACTAGACTTGGGGTTTATAGAACAGCTAGAATTATTTTAGAAGGAAGAGTTTTTGTAAATTTAGAAACTATATTATAAATCTATAATCTATCATAGGAATCTCAATAGCAATTTGAGATTCCTATTTTAAAAAAGGAGAAAAAATGAATTTTTTAGCACGAAGATCAATTAGAAAATACATATTAAAAGAGATTGAAAGTGAAAAATTAGATGAAATATTAAAAGCTGGCTTAAGTGCCCCTACAGGAAAAAATTTGAAACCTTTTGAATTAATCGTAATAAAAGATAAGGAGATTTTAAAGAGAATTTCTTTAGCAAAAGATACGGGAACTGCTTCAATGTTAGAACATGCAAATGTTGGAATTGTTGTTTTGGGAAATCCAGAAAAATCATATTTATGGAATGAAGACTCTTCAATAGTGTCGTTCTCTTTACTGTTAAAAGCATTTGATTTAGGAATAGGTGGATGTTGGATAAATATTAAAGATAATAATTATTCAAATAGTTTAACTTCAGAAAATTATATTAAAAGTATTTTAAATATTCCAGAAAAATTGAAAATAGTTTCAATAATTTCCCTAGGTTATTCTGGCGAGCAAAAGAGATCATATATTGATGAAGATTTAGATTTTTCTAAGATACACTTAGAAAAATATTGAAATTAAAAACCCTGTTCTAAAAAATATTTATATAATAAAATGATTTGACTTTCAAATTAAATTATTGTATTATTTTTAACAGGAGGGATTTATGAAAACTAAAATATTTATATATTTTTTTATTTTAACTAATTTAATTTACAGCAAAGATGAATTTTTTGATGATTTATCTAATAAAAATTCTATAAAATTATCTACATCTATTATTAATTCAGATTATTTAGAGGGAGAAAAACTTCAAGGAAGTAAATCAATTATTGTAATAGATAAAAAAGAGATAGAAGGAAAAGGGTATACATCAGTTTCTGAAGTTTTAGATAAAGTACCAAGTATAACAGTTGGAAAAACAGGATGGGGTGAAATTGACATAAGGGGTCAGGGAGCAGATCAAGCAAATAAAAATTTACAAGTTATGATTGATGGAGCTCCTATAACTACTCTTATAAATCACCCTTTTCAAACAAATTATAATGTAGTACCAATAGATCAAATTGAACGGATTGAAATTATTCCCGGAGGTGGATCAGTTTTATATGGAAATGGTGCATCTGGTGGTGTAATAAATATAAGTACTAATTTAAAAAAGTTAGATAAACCAAATACAGGATTTGGTTATGAGTATTTCAATAATAATAAAAAAAGATATCATTTAAATATAGGGAATAAAATTTTTGATAATTTAAGCTTTCAACTAAATTATTCTCAAGGTGATGAAAATCTTTATTTTGTAGATACATATTTTAAATCTAAATATTTTTCAAGTGGGTTTAATTATATTTTAAATGATGACCATACTTTTTCTTTTAAATATAGTTCTCTTAAAGAGGATGGACAATTTATAAAAAATGTTACTAAAGAAAATATTTTAAAATACGGTAAAAAATACAAGCCTAATTTTACAAATACTACTGTAGGAATTGATGAAAATGGGGATCGAATTCAAATAAGAAAAAGAAGATATTTAACAAGTGATAGAGAAAGCCAAGTTTATAATGGAAGCTATATTTATAAAAAAGATAATAATTTTAAAATTATTTTTGATCTATTTAGTGAAGATGGGTATTTTACAAATAATAGTGAAGAAGATAAAAAAATGACTCAAAATACTAATGGAATAAAAACAAAAGTTGATTATACTTATAACTCTTTAGGGAGTATTCTTTTAGGAATAGATTACTATAAACAAAAAGCTAAATTAACATATCCAGATTTTATAAGAAAAAAAGACAAAAATGGAAGATATATAAAAAATAAATTCGGAAGATATGTGTATACATCAAGAGAGCTTAGATTTGATTATGAAAGAGATGTAAATGCAATTTATTTTTTAAATAAATTTAATTTTGATAATTTTGAATTTACTCAAGGCATAAGACAAGATATAACAAAATGGAGTTTTTCTAAGAATGCAGCTGATGGAGATGGAAAAGATGATAGAAAGACAACAAATTATGCATATGAATTGTCCAGTGCATGGCTTTATAGAGACAGTGGAAGAGTATATGCAAGATACGAAAGAGGATTTACTGGTCCTGATGGGCTTCAAATTTCAGATAGAATTTATAATTCTAAAGGAGAAAGAGTATATAGAAAAACAAAAGCAGAAGATGAGATTTTTAATATATATGAAATAGGTGTTAGAGATAAAATTTTTAATTCAGTTTTTAATTTTACAACCTTTTATACTTCTACAGATAATCAATTAAATAGATTATCTGTTAAAAATGATAAAAATCAATTGGAGTACAGAACTTTAAATCTTTTAGCAACTGAAAGATATGGGATTGAAATGTCGCTTCTTCAAACTTTTGGAAAATTTACCTTTGAAGAGGGATATTCATGGTTAAATGGAAAAACTAAATATAACTCTAAGGGGAAAAAGTTTATAGAAGATAAAAATAAAATTGATTGGGAAGACAGTGGTTTAAAAAAAGTTCCTGAGCATAATTTAATTTTTAAAGCGGGATATCAAGTTACAAATAGTTTATATACGGATATTACGTATAAATATAGTGGTGGGTATAACAATTATTTTAAAGCTTCTGAAAGAGAACGTGACACACTAGTAAAATCTAATTCAATAGTTGACCTGAGTGTATCATATTCTTTAATAGATTATGGCTTAAGTTTATATGGGGGTATAAATAACTTATTTAATGAAAATTATTATTCGTATGTAGGGGATAGTTTTAGTACAGTTATTCCTGCTAATGGAAGAGTTTTTTATAGTGGATTTAAATATAAATTATAAAAATAAAAAAAGGGGAGTGAAATGTTATGAAAAAAATTTTGGTTTCAATTTTAATAATATTTACTACATATCTTTATACACAGGAGTTAAAAACTGATATAATTGTTGTTGGAGCAGGGGGAGCAGGATTATCAGCAGCAATAGAAGCAGCAGATTTAGGAGCAGGAGTTATAATAGTAGAAAAAATGTCTTTTGTTGGAGGGAATACTATTAGATCAAAAGGAGGACTTAATGCTGCTGATACATCTACGCAAAAAAAGTTAGGAATTATCGATACTATCTCTGATTTTTATAATGATACTATGAAAGGTGGAAAGAATATAAACAATTCTGAACTAGTAAAATATTTAACAGAAAATTCAGCTGATTCAGTAGAATGGTTAAAAAGTATTGGAATGAATTTAGAAAGCGTTGGCTCTGGAGCAGGTGCTAAAAATCCAAGAATGCACCGATCAGAAGGAGGAGCTAGTATTGGTGGAGGATTAGTTAAAGTTTTATTTGAAAATGTAGAAAAAAGAGAGATTCCAATTCTATACAATACTCAAGCTATTGATTTAATCACAAAGGATAATAGGGTTGTTGGGATTGTTGCAGAAGATGTAAAGACTAAAGAAATATATAAGATTCTAGGAAATTCCGTAGTGATAGCAACTGGTGGTTTTGCAGGAAATGAAGCAATATATACGAAATATAGAGAGGATTTAAAAGGCTTTATTTCTACAAATCATCCTGGAGCAGATGGTAGTGGAATTCTTTTAGCTCAAAAAGTTGGTGGAGATGTTGTTGACATGGAACATATTCAGACTAATCCAACTGTTGAACAAAATAAAAAAGAAGTTATTTCAGAAACTGTTAGAGGTGCTGGAGCTATTTTTGTAAATAATAACGGAGAACGTTTTATTAATGAAATGGAAACAAGAGATAAACTTTCAGAAGCGATTTTAAAGCAAAACAATGGATTTGTATACCTATTATTTGATCAAAATCTTAAGGAAAGAGTTAAAGCTGTTGATGAAATGGAAAAAATTAATATATTAATAAAAGGAGATTCATTAGAAGAACTAGGAAAAAAGCTTAGTATATCACCGAGTAAACTTTCGAAAACGTTATATGAATGGAATAACGTAGTAATGTCAAAAGATGATAAAATCTTTTTAAGGCAAACAGGTCTAGATTACCCAATAGAGAAAGGACCTTTTTACGCTATTCCTGTTGGCCCAGGAGTACATCATACAATGGGTGGTATAAAAATAAATTCTTTGACAAATGTTTTAGATAAAAATAATAATATTATAAAAGGGTTGTATGCAGCTGGTGAAGTTACTGGCGGAGTTCATGGAGCTAATCGTTTAGGGGGAAATGCAGTAGCTGATATTATTATATTTGGGCGTCAATCAGGAAGGCAATCAGTATTAAGTATTTCTAAAGAAAAAATAATTGGAGGAGAAAATACCGTTATTCCTCTAAAAAAAGATTTTAAAAAAATTAATCCTACAGCAAAACCGACATATAGAGATGGAAAGTATATTGGTAGTGCAACAGGTCAATATGGAAAGATCGTAATTGAAACTGTTGTAAAAAATGGATATATAGATTCAATAAATACTCTTGAAAGTAGTGACACAGAAATTATTTACGAAGGAGTTGAAAGAGAAATATTTCCTAAAATAATATATACACAAAATCTAGATGTTGATATGGTTGGTGGAGCAACAGTTTCTAGCAGAGCAGTAATATCAGCTGTAAAAAAGGCTTTGAAAAATAAATAAAATATTTAGAGAAAATAAGTGGATGAATAGGGAAGAAAAATCGATAACTAAATTTAATGCTCTTATTCCTGAGATATCAGTTAAAAATATCGAAAAATCAAAAGAATTTTATATATCTATTTTAGGATTTAAATTAGAATATGAAAGAGTTTTGATTCAAGATCCAAACGGATACCTTATTAGATTTCAAAAAGATATAACTTCTTAATTATAATGTAATATCTTTCAAAAAACTATAGAAAAGCCAGGTAGTTTTATTGCCTGGTTTTTTAATTAGAGAGAGTTATTTTTTAGATTTTTAATAGAAATTTTAGGATATAAATGCGATATAAAAATGTTAAACTATAAAATACAACAATGAAGGAGGAGATATTTATGATATTAATTGTAGAAGATTCTTTAGTTATTAGAAAATTAATTGTAGAGGTATTAGCAGAAAAAATATATCTTCAATGGAAGCAATTAATGTCGAACAAGCTTTAAAACTTATGAAAAAAAATACTTTTATTTGAGCGCCAATTGGGAAGACAATTAGTGTCAAGTATTCCTAAAGAAAAAATAACGAGAGGAAGAAATACTGTTATTTCTATAAAAAAATATTTTTTAAAATTAGTCATATAATAAAATAAATATATATGGAGAATAGATTGATAACGGGATAGGAAAATATGGAAAAAATTGTGATTGAAATTATTGTAAAAAAATGGATATATAGATTCGATAAATACTTTTAAAAGTAGTGATATAGAAATTATTTATAAAAAGGTTAAAAGAGAAATATTTCCAAAAATAATGTATTCACCAAATATAAATATTGATATAATTAATAGAGGAGAGATTTCTAGTAGAGTAATAGTATCAGCTGTGAAAATATTGAAAAATAAATAAAATATTTAGAGGAAATAAAATAATGAATAGGGAGGGAAAATTGATGATTAAATTTAATGCTCTTATTCCAGAGATATCAGTTAAAAATATTGAAAAATCAAAAGAATTTTATATTTCTATTTTAGGATTTAAATTAGAATATGAAAGGATTTTTGATAAATTTATTTTTTTATCTTTTGAAGAAGCTCAACTTATGATTGAAGAGATTAATGGGAATTGGTCTGTTGGAAAAATATCTTATCCATTTGGAAATGGAGTGAATTTTCAGATATCTACTGAAAATATTGATGATATTTATAAAAAGTGTAAGCAAAAAAAAATAAATTTTTTTAGAGAGATGATGATAAATGAATATAAAATTGATAACCAAGTAATAACTGAAAAAGAGTTTTTAATTCAAGATCCAGATGGATACCTTATAAGGTTTCAAAAAACTATAAAAAACCAGGCAATATAATTGTCTGGTTTTTTAGTTAGAAAATCATTTTTATTTTTAGTCAAGAGTAAAATCATTTAAAATTTATCCCTTATATTAAATGCTTTTTCATCTATTCTACTTTCTTTTAAATCTTCTGTTGCACTTAACATTTTTGATAAAATTTCAGGAGCTACTCTTACCTTTACTGAATCTCTCCTTTCCTTTAACTTATCTTCAAGTCTATTCATTACATATCACCTCTTTAAGTTGTAATCCACATTCTTTTTTTTGTGATTTATCAACAAACTCTTGTATCTGATCTACTCCAATATAAGTTTTGCTTCCTTCACATTCACAAATTGTTATTAAAGTCGGTACTGCTCTAACTCCATATTTAGCTGCTAATTCTTCGTTTTCTTCTACGTCCTTGATGATTAAATCAGAAGTTTCTTTTAAAATCTCCTTTGCTGTTACACAATGTTTACAAGTTTTTGAAGTTAATAATATTTTTTCCATTTTTTCCTCCTAAAAATTTTAATTTGCTATGTTTTTAGAATAATATAAAAAAATTATAAAAACAATTAGACACTATTTAGTAACTAGTTACTAAATAGTATCTAATTTACACCAATATTTAGTATGTGATATTCTTAAGAAAAATAAATAAAAAAGGAGATGGTATTAATGAAAAAAATTTATGATTTTAAAGTAAAAGATGCAGATGGTAAAAAAATTTATCTTGAAGAGTACAGAGGAAACGTACTTTTAATTGTAAATACCGCAACACATTGTGGATACACTCCTCAATATAAAGAGTTACAGTCATTATATGAAAAATATAAAGAGAAGGGGTTTGAAATATTAGATTTTCCATCTAATCAATTAGGAGAACAAACACCAGAAGACAATTCTCAAATCTTAAATTTTTGTAATATTAATTTTGGTATTAAATTTAAAATTTTTTCTAAGATTGATGTGAATGGCGATAATTCTTCTGAGCTATTCAAATTTCTGAGATTAAAGGCTCCAAAAGCAAATGAAACGAAAGACTCTTTAAATTTATATGAAAGACTTAAAGAAAAAAGAAATTTTATAACAACGGATGATGAAATAAAATGGAATTTTACAAAATTTTTAATAAATAAAAAAGGTGATGTAATAAAAAGATTTTCTCCAACAGATACACCATTAAGCTTAGAAAAAGATATTATTAAATTACTCGAAGAATAACAAAAGGGTGAAGCTAAATCACCCTTTAACTTTAATATTATCTTCAAATCTGCACCCAAAAGCTTTCATATCTACTAAAATTGGTAGAAGATCATTTCCACATTCTGTTAGATAGTAATATGACTCAATTGTATTTTCTTTATAAATTTTTCTATTCTCTATGATTTCATGTAAAATAAGTAAATTTAATTGTTGTATTAAAATTTTTTTACTACAACCTAATGATCTATGTAACTCTCCTAATCTTAATTCGGTATCTTTTAATTTAAAAATGATTGTTGGAATCCATTTTTTCCACTTATAATAGATATCTTTATTATATTTCTTTATAGTCTAATACTTTTTTATAAATATTTAATTTAGAATCGCCACTGGTACTGTAAAAGATATCTATTATTATATTTCCAGCCTCTAAGGTTAGTTGTTCTCTTTCTTTTATACTATAAAGTGATTTTATTAATTTTTCTGAAAAAGTGTGAGTAAAAATTTCATCATTATTTTTAATACTTTTGATATCTTTTAAAATATATTTTTGAAACTCTATAATGTTATTAACTTTATAATTACTTTTTCTTACAGTAATGTACTTTTCTTTAATTTCTTTTTTTATACATAATTCTAGTAAACGTTCAAAAGATACGCTGAATTTATCTATAATTTGAATTGTAAAAATAATTTTTTCTTTAATATATTCATTATCCTTTTCTTCTAAGGCTTCTTTGATTATTTTTGAAAAGTATTCTTTATTTGTTATATATTTTTTAAAAAGAAATAATAACATTTTTAAAGAAGTTTCATTTTGAAGGGCCTTTTTATTAGTTATTATAAATTCTATGGACTCTATTCGGCCAAGTTTTTTTATTTTATTATATGTTAATTTATATTTTGTATTTTTTAAATCTTCTCTTATAACATTTAAAATATATCTCTCTAAGTCGTAAAATCTTGTATAATTTTCAACTTCTAAGCTATCTTTTAACCTTGGAATTGTAACTTCAAATTTCTCATCATCTAAATGATGAATCATAAAATCAAAGAAAAATTTTATAGTTATTTTATGATTTAAAAAAACAAAATCATAGAGAGAATAGTCCTCTTTTAATTTTTTATCTATAAAAAACTTGAGAAATTCGTCATTAAGTTCAAAAAAAATATAGTCATTTTCTATTTCAATTTTTTTAAAAAAATTAATTGTTGAAACTTTATTATCCTCTATTAAAGTGATGCTCTTTTTATTAATTTTTTCAAAAAATATTTTTTCATCATTTTTAATTTTAGGTAGATTTAAATCTTTTATCCAAATTTTTTGGTTACTATTTTTAATATGCATATCAGTTACTTTTTTTAAAATCTCTCTCTCTTTTTTTGTTAGAAAAGACGAAAATTCAGTTTTAAAATTCTTTTTCATTTTAGTTTCCCCCTAATTTCTTTCAAAACAATAGCAACGAACAAATTTTCTTTACAATATTATTTAACATGATATACTATTATCAAACCATTTTCAACTATTATCAAACAAAAAGACGAAAAAAAGAAAACAAAATACAAATTTGACCTTTAGATAAGAAAAATATAGAATTAAGTTACTTAAATTAAGACTAAAATAAAATAGGAGGTAACTTTATGAGAACAATGGATAAGTTTGAGAATATTATGAATAAGTATTTTTTACCTTTTGCAACAAAACTTTCAGAACAAAAACATCTTCAATCAATTAGAGATGGATTAATTTTATCACTTCCTTTAGTCATTGTAGGATCTTTATTTTTAGTATTTGGATTTTTACCAATTCCAGGGTATAACAATTTTATGAGTAATATTTTTGGTGAATTATGGTTAAGTAAATTACTTTATCCAGTTTCAGTTACATTTGATTTAGTTTCAGTAATAGCTTCTATAGGAATAGCTTATCATTTAGCTAGAAAATTAAAAGTGGATTCACTTTCAGCTAGTGTAATATCTTTAGCTTCATTCTTTTTAGTAACCCCAGGAAAAATTACATTAAATGGTGAAAGTATAAGTGCATTTTCATTAAGCTATCTTGGTGGAAAAGGATTATTTGTAGCTATTATTTGTGCTTTAATATCTACTGAGATTTATGCTTGGTTTATAAAGAAAAACTTTGTTATTAAGATGCCTGATGTATGTCCACCAGCTGTTTCTAAATCATTTTCAGCATTAATCCCAGCACTATTTATTTTGTTATTCTTTTGGTTAACAAAAGTAGGAATAGAAGCGACATCTTATGGAGATATTCATAAATTAATAGTACAAATAATATCAGATCCTTTAACTGGATTTTCGTCTACTCTTCTAGGGGGGATAGTTTACGTTCTAATAAATTCTATTTTCTGGACTTTTGGAATTCACGGTGGAAGTATAGCAGGAGTAGTTTTCGGAGCAATGTTTACTGTTATTAGAGATACTAATAGATTGGCTTTTCAAAATGGTGAAGCAATTCCCCATATAATAAGTGAACAATTTTTTACTATATATGTTTTTTTAGGTGGAAGTGGAGCAACAATAGCTTTAGTTATTGGGTATATTTTATTCTCTAAAGCTAAGCAATTTAAAGAAATTGGAAAATTATCTATTGGAGCCTCTTTATTCAATATAAACGAGCCTGTAATTTTTGGTTCACCAATAGTGTTAAATCCTATACTTATGATTCCGTTTATTTTTTCTCCAATCATTTTAACTTTAATAAGTTATTTTGCCATATCCAGTGGGCTAGTAGCTCCAGCAGTTTTACCTGTTCCATGGACAATGCCTATTATTTTAAGTGGTTTCATATCTAGTGGAGGGCATATAAGCAGTTCTCTTTTACAAGTATTTAATTTAGGACTAGGAATTTTAATATATCTTCCTTTTATAAAAGTATTGGATAAAAATAGTGAAGTAGATAAAATTGAGTATGAAGAAGAAGTAATATCTATATAATAATGGAGGTTTTACTTATGAAAAAAAAATTAATTGTTAACGCAGATGATTTTGGGTTATCTCCTGGAGTTAATAAAGGAATTATAGAAACTTATTTAAATGGTATTTTATCTTCAACAACATTAATGGTTAATCAACCTTATGCAGAACATGCAATTGAATTATATAAAAGTTATAATGGTTTAGGTTTGGGAATACATTTAACTTTTGATAAAGGAAAAGCTCTTTATGGTATCTCTTCTTTAACTGATGATGAAGGAAATTTTAAAAAATATCCTCTTCTTTTAAAAAGTGCTAAAAAAGATGATTTTATAAATGAAATTGAAGCTCAAATTTTAAAATTTAAAGAGCTATGTGGTAAAATGCCAACTCATATGGATTCACATCACCACATTCATATTAAACTTCAAGAAGCTTTTGAAGCAGTTGAGATTATATCAAAAAAATATAATCTAAAGTATCGAAAAAACGATGAGCTAATTGGGGAATTTTATGAAAATAATGTATCATTGAATGAATTTTATTCTCTAATTAATGCTAAAAATACTGAAACTATAGAATTTATGTGTCACCCAGCTGTTGTAGATATTCCTTTGTTAGAAACTAGTTCATATACTTATAAAAGAGAGGAAGAGCTTAAAATTTTGATAAATAGTCAAGTTAAAGATTTTATTAAAGATAATTATATTTTAATGTCTTATGATGAAAAAATTAAAAATATATAGGGAGAGTCTAAAATGGATAAAAAATTAAAAATTGTTACGATTGGTGGAGGATCTTCATACACCCCTGAAATTGTAGAAGGATTTATAAAAAGATACAAGCATCTTCCTGTTAGTGAGCTGTGGCTTGTTGATATTGAAGAAGGAAAGGAAAAACTAGAGATAGTTGGTGCCTTAGCTAAAAGAATGGTAGAAAAAGCTGGATTAAAAGATAAAATGTTCATCCATTTAACTTTAGATAGAAAAGAAGCCTTAAAAAATGCTGATTTTGTGACAACTCAATTTAGAGTTGGTCTTTTAGAAGCTAGAATTAGAGATGAAAAAATTCCTTTAAGTTTTGGGATGATTGGTCAAGAAACAAATGGTCTTGGAGGTTTTGCTAAGGCTATGAGAACTATTCCTGTTATTTTAGATATTTGTAAAGATATGTCTGAACTTTGTCCGAATGCGTATCTAGTAAATTTCACAAATCCAAGCGGTATTATAACTGAAACTGTAATTAAAAATTATCCAAATATAAAAGTTGTAGGACTATGTAATGTGCCTATTGGAATGAAAAAAAGTGTAGTTAAAACTTTAGATGTTCCTGAATCAGAAATTGAATTTATATGTGGAGGGCTAAATCACTTTCTTTGGGGAAGAAAAGTTTTACATAATGGTATAGATGTAACTAAAGAGGTTATAGAAAAAAGCATAGAAGAATCTGATAACCTTCCAGCTAATTTAAAGAATTCAGCTAAGTGGTTAAATGAACAAATTAGAGATTTGAAAATGATTCCTTGTGGATATCATAAATATTATTATTTAACAGATGAAATGTTAAATGAGCAATTAAAAGAATTACGTAATGGATTAGGAACTAGAGGAGAACAAGTTCGTGAAGTTGAAAAATCTCTTTTTGAACTTTATAAAAATCCAAATTTAAATATAAAACCAAAAGAATTAGAAAAAAGAGGGGGACAATATTATTCTGATGCTGCTTGTGAGTTAATTTCATCAATTTATAATAACACGGGAACAGTTATGGTTGTTTCAACTAAAAATAATGGAATAATTGATTGCTTACCAAATAATTGTGCTGTTGAAGTTACTGTTAAGGTTTTTAAAGATAAATTTGAACCATTACCTCAAGATCCAATGCCAATTGAAGTTAGAGGGATATTACAACTTATGAAAAATTATGAAGAAATGACAATAGAAGCTGGAGTAAAAGGTGATTATAATAAAGCAATTCAAGCTCTTACGATAAATCCTCTTATAACTAGTGGACATGTTGTAAAAACGCTTTTAAATGAAGTTATTAAGCAAAATAGAAAGTATTTACCTCAATTTAAAAATATAAAATTATAATAGGAGGAAAAATGAAAAAAATATTACTTTTATGTGCAGCAGGAATGTCAACGTCAATGCTTGTTAATAAAATGAAAACTGTTGCAACCGAAAAAAATATAAATGTTTTAATAGAAGCTAAATCTGTTGAGGAGTTACAAGAAAATTTACATATATTTGATGTATTCCTTTTAGGACCACAAGTCAGATTTAAAAAAAATCAATTAAGTGAAATAGCAGCTGAAGCAGGAAAACCTTTAGAAGTTATAAATACAGTAGATTATGGTATGATGAAAGGTGAAAAAGTTTTAGAATACGCCCTTTCTTTAATAAAACAATAACTATACAAAGGAGAAATTATTGAATATTGATACTAATTTAGTTAAAACTTTAATAAAAGAACAATATCCAAATTTTTCTGACTTAAAAATAGCAGAAGTTAAAAATAGTGGAAATGATAATAGAACATTTCATTTAGGAGATGGCATGTTAGTTAGACTTCCTAGTGGAAAAGAATATGCATCTCAAATTGAAAAAGAGATGTACTGGTTACCTAAATTAAAACCCTATCTTTCACTTGATATTCCATTACCTTTATTTAAAGGAAGTCCAACTAAGGAGTATCCTTTTAATTGGGGTATATATAAATGGATTGAAGGAGAAACATTAACATATGAGAATATTTTAAATTTAGATTTATTAGCAATTGATTTAGCTAATTTTTTAAAAGAGTTACAATATATTGACGCTACATTAGGTCCAAAAGCAGGAAAACATAATTTTTATAGAGGTGGAAGTTTAAATATTTATGACAATGAAACTCGAATGGCTTTGAAAAAATTAAAAAAAGTATTTGATACAAAATTATTAGAAAATATATGGAATAATTCTCTTAAATCGAAATATATGAATAAACCAGTTTGGATTCATGGCGATATTGCAGCAGGAAATTTACTCATTAAAGCTAGAAAGCTATTTGCAGTTATTGATTTTGGAATATTAGGAACTGGTGATCCTGCTTGCGATTACGTTATGGCTTGGACTTTTTTCAGTAGTAAAAGTAGAGAGATTTTTAAAAATCATTTAAATTGTGATGAGGAAACTTTTGAACGAGCTAAAGGATGGGCCTTATGGAAAGCTTTAATAAGTTACGATATTGAAAATCCGAATTCATATATCTCAAAGTGGGCAGAAAAATGTATTAACGAAATATTAAATTCATAAAGAATTAACTAAAAATAGATACAGAGAGAATAGTTCATTATTAACTATTCTCTCTTAAATTTTTTGTATACTAAATAAAGAGTAAGTTTCTTTTTAATAGGATTCTTTTTAGTTAAATTACTTAAGAAGTTTAGTAAGGTTAAGATTTAAGTATATATTTTTTTTATATATCTATAATAAATGATTAAAAGCTATTTTTATTCTATTTCATTAATTAATTCTTTAGAATTTGAGCTATCATCAACTTCTTCACTTGGAGATAAAATCTCATCCTTCTCCATAGTAAATCCAGTGTATCCATAAATTATAGAAACAATTGGATTGATTAAATTTAAAAAAGCAAAAGGAAGGTAAGCAAAGGGATGAACTCCTAAAGTTGTTAACATAAATGCTCCACATGTACTCCAAGGAACTAAAGATGATGTTAAAGTTCCAGAATCTTCTAAAACTCTAGATAAATTTTTTAATTTTAAATTTTTTTCCTCATAACTTTTTCTAAACATTCTTCCAGGAACAACTATTGCTAAGTATTGATCAGCCATAGTAAAGTTACAGAAGATAGAACTTAGTGCAGTTGTAAGAACTAAACTTCCTCTTGTTTTAGTAAAAATTAATAATTTTTCAGCTATAACCTCTAAAACTTTTATTTTTTCAATAACTCCTCCAAAACACATAGCAACAATTATTAGAGAAACAGTATACATCATAGAATCTAGACCTCCACGGCTAAGAAGAGAGTCCATTGCTTCAAAACCTGATTGAGAATTAAAGCCATAGTGAGAAACTAATATAACATCAGCTAAAGTTGATTTTTGAAAAATAATAGCAAATATTCCTCCAAGAATTCCTCCACATAGTAGGCCAGGAACTGCAGGAACTTTCATAATAACGATGGAAACAACTAAAATAGGTGGTAATAAAAGTATTGGTGATATATGAAAATGTTGTTTTAGAGCATCTAAAAGTTGATTAATCTGAGCAGTATCTAAAGCAGAGCTACTGTATTTCATACCAACAAATCCATATAAAATAAGAGCTATAATAAAACTTACAGATGTTGTTTTTAGCATATGACCAATATGATCAAAGAGTTTAACTTCGGTAACTGCTGCTGCAAGATTTGTTGAATCAGAAAGCGGAGACATTTTATCACCAAAATATGCTCCAGAAATAATAGTTCCAGCAACTAAAGGAAGAGGCATTCCAAGTCCTTGTCCAACTCCTAATAAAGCAATACCAACAGTCCCAGCAGTTGTCCATGCACTACCAGTTGCAACAGAAATAATAGCACATAAAATAGCTGCAGATGGCAAGAAGATAGCTGGAGAAAGAATTTGTAATCCATAGTAAATCATAGTAGGAACAATACCTGCTAGAATCCAAGTTCCAATAATTATACCTATAATCATTTGAATTAAAATAGCTTGCATAGAGGAGTTAATAGTTGATATCATTCCTTTTTCCATGTCATCCCATTTATATCCTAGTTTAAATCCTAATAGAACAGCCACGATAGTAGCTAATAAAAGTGGAATTTGTGGATCAGCTCCAAATTTTAAAATACTTACAGAAATAATAATAATTAAAAAAGTTATAGGTACAAGTGCTTCAATAAAAGTAGGACGTTTGATTGTTTTAACATTCATTTTTTACCCCCTTAAAGTTATAAAAATATAGTACTAATATTGGTATATACTTTATAAAGAAATTGAAGTCAAGTTTTATAATAAAAAACTTAATAAATAAATTTTATAATAAAAAAACTACTTTTTATTCAAAAAATAATTTGAAAATTTCATTTAAAATCATTAAATTACGATTATATTTTTGATTAAAATAATTTAAAAAATATTTAATAAGAGGATTTAAATCATTTTTTCGTTCTCTTAATTTTAGTAAACTTTCCTTCTTGGATTACTCGTAAAAGTTTTGTTTACATAGACATGGGAAGTTCTCTAATTTCATCTAAAAATACAGTACCATTATTATATTCTTCAAAAATCCATTTTTTCCACCTTTTTTAAAAGCTCCCTCTTCATATCCAAAAAATTCAGCTTCAAGTAAATTACTAGGAATGGACCTGCAGTTAATAGCAACAAAAGGTTGATTTCACCGACAACTAAATTTCCAAATTAATCTTGCCAAGATTTCTTTTCCTGTTCCAAATTCTCCACTTAAAAAAATAGATGAATCTGTTACAGCTACTTGAATTTATTACAGACGATGGACTTTCAGACACATTATTTCCTATAACTATTTTTCTAAGCTCAGAAAATTTTTATCAATAAAAATTTAATTAATAGTAATGAATTTTTTAATTTTCTAGTAGAATCTTTTGAGATCAATGAAGGTATTGACGGGTGTGGAGTAGAACAAGTAAAGTAGATTGAAAAAATAGTACAGTTATAATAATCGGAATATGGATTGGGAAAAAATATTGTCGTAAAGGTCTGAGGTTAGATACACTTGGACAAGTAATTTTCCTTATTAGAAATCGATAATTATTATAAAAGTATAAGTTGATTTTTATATAAAAAGAGAGTACACTTAGGATAATGATAAGTAAATAATTGGAGATGTCAAGTTTCCAAGAAAGAGCTTTAGAGTTTAGTCAGCTTTTAGAGCTTTTTTTATTTTTTGTATTCTATGCTTTGCTAAAATAGATTGACTTTAAAAGATAGAATCAACGGTTCAGAAGCTCTTGAAACGTTGCGGTGGGAGATACAAATTATATATTTTACGGTAAAAATTTAATAGATTATAATAAAAAAAGATTAAAAAATTTAGTGGAGGTATAAATGAATAATATATTTGATTTTGCACCGAAAGAACTTGTTCAAGATGCTTTTTTATGTTGGTGTTTTAATTTTGATGAGAGTAATAATATACTTGAAAAAGAATTTTCTTATAAATTAGTCCAAGAAATTTATAATTATTGTGGAGGAAGTAAAAAGTTAAGTATAAGAAAAATAATACCATTAACTCAACAAAGAGCTTCAAAAATTGATGTTTTAGTTGAAATACTTTTAACAGATAATAAAAAAATATATTTTATATTTGAAAATAAATTAGAAACGTCTCATCATTCAAATCAATTGATAAGACATATTGAAGCAATGAAAAATGAAGATGAGAGTGAAAAAAAGTATATTTACTTTAAAATAGGAAATCTGTATGATAAAGATAAGAAACTTCCAAAAGAATATACATTAATTGATAGGAAAGCTATATTAAATATTTTTGATAGAATTAGAATTAAAAATGAAATTTTTGATTCATATTATAATTTTTTACTAAAGATTGAAGAAAAAGAAAATTTAGAGATGAGATTAATTGATGAAAATAGACAATTAACAAAGGATGAGTTAGAAGTAATTTTTTGGAGTCAATCTGGCCAATATAAAATTTTAAAAAAATTACAAAATGAAATAGAATCAAAAATTACTACAGGAACTTCTTTTGGTAGACCTTGGACAAATATTAGTATTTTATCTATTGAAAATATTCCAGATCAGTGGTTTAGTGTTTTTTGGAGAGTTGATTGGAGAATAAATAAAAATACAAAAATATATACTCCCTATATTTGCTTAAGGTACTATAAAACTACTTTAGACAAAACAGAAGAAGATAAAATATTTTTTGAAAGTATGAGAAAAATATTTAACGAATTGATTTTAAAATATCCGAATCTTGAATTTGGACAAGTTCATAATGTGGGAAATAAAGAAAGAGAGATTGGAATACTTTTTTTTGATAATGAAAAAAATACTATTCCTAAAGTGATAAGTGAGATTGGAAAATTTACAAAAGAATTTTTACAAAGAGTTAAAGAAGAAAAAATGTATTATAGTAGTGTTAAATATTATATGAGTGTAGATTAGCAACGTAAAAGAGAGTCCATGAGGGCTCTCTTTTCTAGTGTGTAGTAGTGTTATATCTAAGACTAAACGTTTAACTTTTCAATATGGTAGAGGGTTTAGTAAAAGCGGTATTTCAAGAATGATTAATTTTTACAGAAAATTTAAAAATTTTGAGATTGTTGCGACACTGTCGCAACAATTATCTTGGTCACATTTTGTTGAATTAATCAAAATAGAAAATGAATTAAAAAGAGAGTTTTATGTAGCAATGGCTATAAATGAAGGGTGGTCTGTTAGAGTTTTTAAAGATAGAATTAATTCAATGCTTTTTGAGAGAACTGCAATTTCTAAAAAGCCAGAAGAAACAATAAAAAAAGATTTAGAACTTTTATCTAATCAGAAAATAATGACTGAATCTCTTTTTATCAAAGATCCGTATATTTTAGATTTTTTAGGGCTAGAAGATAGTTATTCTGAAAAAGATTTAGAAGATAGAATTTTACGGGAATTAGAGAAGTTCCTTTTAGAATTTGGAAGTGATTTTGCCTTTATGGGAAGACAAAAAAGAATTCAAATAGGAAATAAAGATTATTATCTAGATCTACTTTTTTATCATAGAAAAATGAGAAGATTAGTTTTAATAGAATTAAAGTTAGGAGAGTTTGAACCTCAATATAAAGGACAAGTTGAACTTTATCTAAAGTGGTTAAGTAAATATGAAAAGCAAGAATTCGAAGAAGAACCTATTGCTATAATACTTTGTGCAAGTAAGGACTATGAAGAGATAGAGCTTTTAGGGCTTACAGAGGGTAATATACGAGTTTCTGAATATTTAGCAAGTTTACCACCAAAAAAATTATTAGAAGAAAAATTGCATAAAGCTATACTAGAAGCTAAGGAATTAGCTATTAAAAAATAGAAGTAGGGTAAATGATAAATAGAATTGCTCTCTTTTTTGTAATAATAATATCTAAAAGTTTTAAGAGTTAATTATAATTTAAAGCTTTGAAAATAAAGGAGAGTCTTCTTCAAATTTTGTGTAAACTCTAAAAAATTTAGAGTAATATTTTAGATTTTTTAAGGATGATTTTATTGAGTCATCCCTTTTTAATATCCATTTTTATATATTTTAGAATTCTGTAGCTGCCTTATATACTAGCTTTAGGTCAGCGATTAATATATCTTCAACTCCTCTAGATTTAAGTTCATTCAGTTTACTAAGCCAAAACTTTGCAGATTCATTTTTTCCAACTCACATTCCAATAACATTTTTTCTCCAGAAAAACCAATCCAAATAGCAATATATACAGCTTTTTTACAATTTGTCCTTTAGTTCTTACGTGATAATGAATAGCATCCATAGAAAATACTTAACATTAAAAAGGATAAAGTGAAATTATCCTTTTTTATTTTTTGAATAATTCATGTTTAAAACCATGGTTTTTATGTTAAAAAAAATAAAAATTGATGTAAATATAATATAATCATAAATAAAATATTTTGATTATAAAAATATTTTAAAAGCAATGTTATGGAGGGATTAAAATGAAAAAATATTTATTTGTTATGTGTTTAGCACTTTGTGCAAACTCATATGCAGATAGTTTGGGAGGAGTTCAACTAGAAACCTCTCATATAACTGATAGCACTAGAAGTGGGGGTTCTGTATTTAATGTTGTAGAATCTAAAAATACAACAATAATTACTCAAGAAAAGATACAAGAAAAAAAATATGAAAATGTTGAAGCTATATTAAGAGAGGCTCCAGGAGTTATTGTACAAAATACAGCTTTTGGACCTAGGATAGATATGAGAGGAAGTGGAGAAAAATCTCTAAGTAGAGTTAAAGTTATGGTTGATGGTATATCTATCAATCCAACTGAGGAATCTATGGCTAGTTTACCAATTAACTCTATACCTGTTGAAAGTATAAAAAAAATTGAGATAATTCCTGGGGGAGGAGCAACTCTATATGGAAGTGGAACTGTTGGTGGAGTTATAAATATCTCAACAAATTCCAATGCTACAAAAAATAACTTTTTTATGGACTTAAACTATGGTTCATTTGATGACAGAGACCTTGGATTTGCAGGTGGGTATAATGTAACAAAGGATCTATATGTAAATTATGGTTTTAACTATAGTAATAGTGAAGGATATAGAGAGGATGAAGAGAAAGAGAATAAAATTTTCTTAGGAGGATTTGATTATAAAATAAGTGATAAACATAAAATTCGTTATCAAGGTAGAAGAGGTAATGAAAAAGATAATGGAACAAATGAGGTTAATAAAAAAATATTAGCTGTAAATAGAAGAGCTCCTGGGTTGAATTTAGATGTAGATACAAAATCAGAGAGTAATGTTTTTGACTATGAGTATAGAGCTACAGATAAACTACTTTTTGGAGCATCATTTTTCAATCAAAAACAGGAACGTGATATATCTACAGAAAGTATCGATGACATAATAATAGAGTTATCTAATAGAAAATATTCAGATGTAAGAGCATATTATAATTTTTATGATGTAAAATCACTTATGAGTGCAAAGTTTAAAGAGGAGAAAAATGGAGTTAAACTTAAAACTAAATATGAATATGATAAAGGAGAGTTAATTTTAGGATACGATTATACTAAAGCTAATGTTAAAAGAGATTCCCATGTAACTTCTGAAGTTTTAAAAACATATTATAACGAGTATGGAATGTATGTAACGCTGTCTCCTGGAGATAGAAAGGCTGTTACAAATAAAGTTAAAATTGACTTAAATAAAGAATCACATGGAGTATATGCCTTTAATAAATATAATCTTACAAGTAAGCTAGATCTAACAACTGGAGTTAGAGGAGAGTATACAGAGTACACAGGAAGTAGAATAAACGGTCCTAATGAGATGCCTTTAATCAATCCTAAAATACAAACTATAGAAACTGATAGAAAAATGGAAAACTATGCTGGAGAGTTAGGACTTTTATATAAATATAGAGATACTGGAAACTTTTATACAAGATATGAGAGAGGATTTATTACTCCTTTTCCATCTCAATTAACAGATAAAATTCATGATAAAAAATTAGCTTCTGATAAAAACGTTGGTTTCTTTGTTCCACCAAATGTAAATGTAGCTTCTATTTATGTGGATAATCATTTAAAAGCTGAAACTACAAACACTATAGAATTAGGAGTTAGAGACTATATTTATGATTCATATGCAAGTTTAACTTTCTTTGCAACAGATACAGATAATGAAATAGTATTAATTCAATCAGGTGTTACAAATCCTGCTATAAAGAGATGGCAGTATAAAAATATTGGAAAAACAAGAAGACTTGGTTTAGAAGCTGAAGCAGAGCAGTATTTAGGGAAATTTACATTTAACGAATCTCTAACTTTAATAGATGCTAAAACTTTAAAAGGAAATGAAAAAGCTCAAATTAAAAAAGGGGATAAAGTTCCTTTAGTTCCAAAGGTAAAGCTAACATTAGGAACAAAGTATAGCGTAACAGATAATCTATCTTTAAATGGATCATATACCTATATAAGTAGCAAAGAGGGAAGAGAGATGACGGAAGAGGATAAGAGCTTTAGTTATAAAATTGATGGTTATGGTGTTTTAGATGTGGGAGTTACATATAAATTAGATGAATACTCTTCAGTTAGAGCTGGGATTAAAAATTTAGCTTCTACTAAATATAACTTGAGAGAGACAAGTATTGAAGCAGTTCCTGCACCAGAGAGAAACTACTATATAGGATTAAATGTTAAATTTTAAAGGAGAGATTAAAGATGAAAAAAAATAAATATTTACTTTTAGCACTATTAATATTAAGTGGGAAAATACATGCAAATGATTTACCAATAATATCTATTCCCCCTGAGACTATAGAAAAAGGAGCTTATGAAAATATACTAAGAGTTGTAGATCAAATAAATAAAAAAAAAGGTATAAATTCCGCTTACTTAGAGGGAAGTACACATGATTTAGGTCCAAAAGACAATGGGATTGATATTGTTGCAATGGCTCATGTAAATGAAAAACCTGAGTTGACTGGAGTTAGAGGATTTTATAAAGATGAAACTTATCATTCTGCTATAGATATAGTAGAAAATAAATTGGACGCAATCAATAAATCTCTTAAGGAAAAATTACCTTTTGTAGGAAACGGTTATGAAAAAAGATTTTATTTTGGTAATGGAAATACCGTTAACGATATTATCTTCAAAAAAAGTGATGATTATATTAAAACTATAAAAAATATAAAAGAAAATCAAAATGAAAAATATAGTATTGAAGGAGTTTATAAAAATATAAATAAAACTTTAAATAAAAGTTATGATACTACAAATCCTTTAGATATATCTATGAAAGATTATAGAGAAAAAATTCAAGATAAACCTAAAGAGGAGGTGGCTAAATATCTTCATGAAAAACTAAAAGAAAAAGGTATCGAAACACAATTAAAAAATGGAGAACTGTTTACTAAAAATGGTAAAGAGGAATGGAAAGTTTTATGGGACTTACAAGGGGTTCGAATTAGAGAAGGATATGATTTAACGCTTAAAGAAACTGTGTATACTAAAATTTATACTTATGAACCTAAAAATAAATTAGGAGAAATTCTTTACACAAAAGATTCAAATATTTACATAGAGGATAAAGCAGATATAAAAAATGGGGTTAGAATAACTGGCGGTAGCTTCTATGGAGGTGAAGGAAAAAATTTAGAAGATTTATTAAAAGATAAATCTGAAAATACCTCTAAATACTCTAATTCAATTGAAAAAATTATAGCTGATAAACAAAAATTAAAAAATGGAAAAATGTCAGAGCATGATTTTAAAATAAAATGGATAACTCCATTTGAAAAAGGTGGAGAATATGAAAAATCACTAGAAAAGTATTTAGCTGAAGTTACACCATTAAAAAAGAGTATGGAGTCATATCAGAAAAAAGAGAAGAGTTTAGCAGATACTTTAACAACGCTTTCAAAAGATCCTAATATGCCAAAAGACTACTACAAAGCAAGATATGATGAAAATTACATTAATACTCTAAAAACTGCACAGGAAAAAGAACTTGTTAAAAAATATTTTGAATTAGAAAAAGAAAAAAAAGATGCAAATAACAAATACTTTTCTGAATTTGAAAAAATAGAGATTGTACAAAAAGAACATGGTTTCTTTACTGGATTTGCTAGTTGGAAAGATAATCCAGAAGATGAAGCAAAGTGGAGAAAATGGACTGATCGAATTATTTCTGATGGAAACCTTGTTTTAGAAAAAGAATCTAAAAATATCGAATTTAGAGGCAAAGGAAGAGTTGAGGGAACTATTGATTTAGGGGAAGGATATAATAAACTTAGAATAACAGAGCAATTTACAGGGAAATATGGAACAAATATAATTTTAGGTCCCTATGCTAAGCTTAAAAATATCAACGTCGTAGAGGTGGGTAGAGCTATTGGAGATGAAAATAATCCATCCCTATCTGGTAATCACTCTTTAACTCTAGATATAGATAAAACTATAAAAGATAAAAATGGACATCTCATCCAACATGCTTTTAAAGATTCAGACAAAAATATTGAATTTACAAATGCATATGTTATAGATTTAAATGAAAAAAATAAGTTTTCCATTGAAATGATTGTTTCTAAAATTGATGAAAATTCAATAATAAATATGGGTAGACCTTTAGAAACTGTAGTAAGAAATCTTACTAGTAATGGAGAAATGTTTTTAAAATCTAAAATTAAACTAGATTCAGATTCAATAGTTCATGAAATTAAAGATTTGAACAAAAATGACAAAGATGGGAACTCTTTAGTTCAAGTTATTGTAAAAGATAAAGTTCAAGGATTAAATAGCTTAGAAAATGAAGTTTATAGAAGTATTAAAGATGCTAAAAAAATAGGTAGCATATGGGAAACAACTACTGCAACAAATAAAAAAACTGTATTTGGTGGAATTAGAGAGCAGGAAGCTTTAAGTGAATTAAAGATGTTAACTGATCAAATTTCTAAGAAAAATATATATAAGTATTTAAATAAAATATCTAAAAATGAGTTAAATACATTTACTTCATTGCCTTTTGGAGTACAAAATAGTTTTGAAAAAGATTCATATGTAGATGGAGGATATATATCCAATCGAGATGTAGAAGATGATTTTAAGGGAAATATAAATACTGGGTATGCTCTTTATGAAAAAAAGATGAATGACTCTTTAAAAATTGGTGGGGTTTTTGGAGGAGCTACTTCAAAACACCAAGAGATAAAAAAAGATAGTTTAGATACAGTGACAACTGATTCAAGTATAAAAGGACAGTCACTATATTTAGGAGGATATGGAAGATATGCATATACTTCTAATTTGAATATAATATCAGGAGCAGGGATTCAATATGGAGAATATGATGTAAATAGAAAACTAAAAAATAACTATCAAGATTTAAGTTTTAAAAGTAAGCCTAAAACAAATGGTTTAAATATTTACAGTGGGGTTGTTTATGATTATCCACTACCTAAAGATATGAAAGTTGGTATAAAAGGGTTATTATCATATTCGTTAATTATTCAAAATAGTATTGAAGAATCTAAAGAGAGTTTAGCTTTAGATATAGATAAACAAAATTACAACTACTTAGATGGGGAGCTAGGATTTAATATTAGTAAAACTCTTTACAGTAAAGGTGCAGTTAGCAAGCTATCAGCAGGGTTATCTGGAATTTATGGGTTAAGTGGTTATGATAATGAAAATATGAATGGAAAAATTCAAGGATCTACATCAAACTTTACAATTTTAGGTAAAGATAACGAAAAAGAATCTATAAAGTTAGCTTTAGCCTATGATGTGCAAAGAGATTCAGGTATAACATATGGAATTGAAGGAGATTATTTAACAAATAGTGAGAGAAAAAATGTAACTATAGGTGTTAAGTTAGGATATATTTTTTAAAATACCATTAAGGAGAAGTAAAATTTTTTATATTTTGTAATTATTACAAAATTTGAATAAACCTCAAATTTTTAAGTTGCAATTTCATTAGAAACTAAAGATTGATTAAGCAAGTAACTCATATTTTTATGAGTTACTTTATTTAATCTTTTAAAAAATAAAAATACTATTATTTTCTTAAAGCTTCAACTGGATCTAGTTTAGATGCCTTTATAGCTGGAAATACACCAAATACAACCCCTATAAAAATGGAAACTAACATTAAAAACAAAATAAAAAAATAATTAAAAATTGGTTGTACTCCTATAAAATATCCAATTATTAAGCTTAAGCATATCCCTAAAAAAATACCTATAAAACTTCCTATAAAGCTTAAAGTAATAGATTCTAATAGAAATAAAATTAATATATCAAGATTTGTAGCACCAATCGCCTTTCTAATACCAATTTCGTTAGTTCTTTCAATAATGTTTACTAACATTATATTCATAATACCAATTCCACCAACAATTATTGAGATACTTGCAACTATAGATATAAATAGATTTAAAAATTTTAATATTTGTTCAAATGATTCTGCACCTGTATTTTTTACATTTACTTCATAAAGATTTTTAGTATTAGTTAAGGAGTTTAATATAACTTTAATATCTTTCATATCTTGAGCTAAATTTTTAGGAACTTTAGATTCAACTATAAGAGTTGTGTATTTGTTTGATAAAGTACTAAAATTTTTTTCATATGTCTTTAGAGGGACTCTTACAAATCTTGGAAAATCTTCTTCACCCATTAATTTAATTAAATTTTCAATTGGATTTTTCATAACACCTATAACTCTATATGAAATTAGTGATTTATCCCAATCTTTACTTATTCTAATTATTCTATTTAAAGCTTGAGACGGACTACCATATAATTGAGTTGCAGTAATATTATCTATAACAATAATATTTTCTCCAGATTCATATTCTAAAGGAATAAAATTTCTACCAGCGGCCAATTGAATTGGTGAAATTTTTTCGAACTCTATTGTTGAAGCTTCTAAATAACCAAACTCCTTTTCTTTATTTATATTTATTAAAATATTTTCACTTATATCTGGAGAGATATTTTTAAATTTATTTGTTTCATTTAAAGAATTTATCAAGTTAGGTGTAAAAAAATATTTATTTCTGAATTTTACATTATTTTTATCAACAGATACATTAAATTTTCCATATCCACCCTCTTTTAATTTACCAGTTACTAGATTTTGTCCACCTTCTCCAAGAGAAGCAATGCCAATAACTGAGGATATTCCGATTATTATTCCTAGCATTGTTAAAAAACTTCTAAATTTATTTACTTTTAAATTTAAAATAGAGTTATTTAACATTTCAAAGAAAAGCATAAATATTACCTCGTTTCATCTTTTATTATAATTCCATCTTTTAATATAATTTTTCTTTTACAGAACTTTAGAACTTCCTCATTATGAGTTACTACAACAATAGTTTTCCCCATTTTATTTAATTTTGAAAAGATATTCATTATTTCATCTTCAGATACACTATCGAGATTTCCAGTTGGTTCATCAGCTAAGATTAAATCAGGATCATTAACGATAGCTCGAGCAATTGCTACTCTTTGATTTTGTCCTCCTGACAATTGATTGGGTAAATGATTAATTCGTTCTTCTAATCCAACAGATTTTAAAGCAGAAAAAGCTTTAATTATTCTTTCTTTTTTAGAAATTTTTGTATAAGTTAATGGTAACTCTACATTTTTAATAGCTGTAATATTTTTTAATAAGTTAAATGATTGAAAAACAAATCCAATATTATTATTTCGAAGAAAAGAGATTTTTTTATCATCTAAATTTAGAATATTTATATTATTTAATGAATAGAATCCATTAAAATTTGAATCTAAACATCCCATAATATTCATTAAAGTTGACTTACCACTACCACTACTTCCAGTTATAGCAACAAATTCACCTTTATTTATATGGAGATTTATATTTTTTAAAACATGTAAGCTAATATTCTCATTTTTATAAGTTTTGTTTAAATCTTTTATAACAATCATATTTTCTCCTTGAATCTTACGAATTAATTTCCATTCCTTCTATTAAGTCTTCAGTGGGAAAAAGAATATATTTTTCTTCCTTTTGAATACCAGAAGTTATATGAATTTTATTTCCTTTCAAAACATTATAACTAACCTCTCTTTCTTCTAAAATATTATTGTTATTTATTACAAAAACTATATATTTATTATCTTTAAAAAGAAGTGCCGTTTTAGAAATTAAAATGCCATTTATTTTAGAATCAATATATATAGTTGCAGATACTTTAAACCCGGGAACTAATTTTTGTATTTTTTCATTTGTTTGAACCTCTGCTTCTAAAACATTTTCAGAAGTATTTTTAGATGTTCTGGAAATTTTTGAAATTCTATATATATAGCCTTTATAACTATTTTTTTGTTCAAATAATTCAGGCTTTATCTCTACTTTTTGATTAATTTCAATATCTTCAACTTCATATTCTGGAATTTCTAAGATGATTTTGATGTTTGTTAAATCTGTTAATGTTAAAAGAGGTTCATCTGTATTTACAGAATAATTTTCTTGAGCTAATAATTTTGTAATAGTTCCACTAACAGGGCTTTTTATTTCCTCTTTTGTTTCTAATAGATCTTCTTCTAAAGTTAAGAGTGCAAGCTTCTTTACATCAATTTGTTCTTTTAATTCTAGAGATGTATTTTTGGGGGAGCCTCCTATTTTAAAGAGTTCTTGCTCTATTTTATATTCTCGTTCTAATTTTTCTAATAAAATTTTTTCTTGCTTAATATTTCTTTTAAGCTTATTTAGTTCATTATTATCAAAAGTTATTAGAAGTTGATTTTTTTCAACATAATCACCCTCTTGTATAAAAACAGATTTAACTTTTAACTTTTTGTCTATAAATATTTTTTTTGTATCATTTGCTTCAACTCTTCCACTTACTTCTAATTCTCCTATAATTGGTTCCACTTTTGCAATTTGAGTTTCGTATATTAAATCGTTTTTTTCTTTATTACAAGATAGAAATAACACTGTAGAAAGAATAGTAAAATATAATCTTAATTGATGTTTCATAGATCTTCTCCTCTAACCTTAACTATATAGATATATGCATTTAATTTATTAATTTCTTTTTCTAAACTAACACTTGTTTTAATATATTTGTCAAATGCTTCAATAACATCAATATATTTAGTTTTTCCATATTTATTTTCTAATAATTTTATATTATATATTTTTTCATCTAAATACTGTTGATTTCTTAAAACAAGTACTTCTTTTTCAAATTCAGAAATATTGTTCTGAATTTCATATTTTGTACTTTCTAAATCATTTATCTTTTGATTTAATAAAATTTTCTTTTCCGTGAGTTCGTTTGTATTACCAATCAAGTCTATATCTTTGTAAAAAAGCTTTTTAGAAAATTTTAACACAATTTTACTATCATCATATTTCTCCAATCCTAACGTTATATCAGGTATTTTATTTGAATATTTTTGATATTTAATTGTTTCTTTTAAAATATTTTCTTCCAATTCTAGTTCTTTTAAATCAAGTTGATCTATTTTTTTTAGATTTATTTTGTCTAAACCACTATAGCTATCTATTTTTTTTAATTTAAAATTAGTGATATTAATATTATATTTATAAAAAAACTGTTCTTTTAAGGCTTTTAATTGATTTACTAAATACTCCACTTCCATTAATATATTTTTATGATTATAGATTGAAGTTTCTAAATCAATTTTTGAAGTTTTACCCAATTTATAAGAATTATTAATAATATTTTTTTGTTCTTGTAAGACTTTTAGAGCATTATTTTTTATTGAAATTTCAGATTCAATATTTTTTATATCTTTATATAAGTTTATTAATGATATTTTCTCTTGCTGTAATTTTTTTAAATAATGAACTTTATCTTTATTTTCTTCATATGTTAATTTCTTTAAATCGCTATCGTATTTAGAATAGACTAAATCTTTTAAATTTTTTTCCACTCCAAATCCAAAAGTATCGTTATTTTTATTTTTACTTCCTTTTACATAAAAATTTCCATATTTAACCTCACCTGTTGATTCAAAAATTTTATTCTCTTTGTTTTCGTGAGATAAATCATAAGAAGTGTGAATACCATTGTATTCTCTCAATTTTAAAGTATTTTTTTTCGTAATATTAAACTCTTTTGTATTTTCGAATATTTCTCGTTGATAGAATGTATTATTTAACTGCTCGAGTAGTTTATCTAAGGAAATTTCTTCACTATAAGTTAAAGTAGAGAAAATAATAAACATAAAAATCCTCTTAATCATCTACAATATCCCTCCATAAATTAAAATTTAAGTATTATTTGTAACTTTATTAAATAAAAGATTTATACATAAGCCCATAAATGCTCCAGCCAAGATATCTGTAAAGAAATGTAATCCAAAATACATTCTAGAGATACAAACTGCTAATAAAGCTAAAAGACAACATATTTTTATAAAAATTAAACGTGTTGAAAAATATATATAAAAAAGAAATGTTGCCATAAGTTGTGCATGGCCACTAGGAAAAGAAAAGCCAGTTCCAGAATCTATATATGTTCCTAAAATATCACTATAACTTACATAAGGTCTATTTCTTCTAATAATATTTTTTAAAATATTATTGATAATAAGGCTAATAATCCCTAGTTTTAGTAGCTTTAAAGTTTTATCTCTATAAAAAATAAAAAAAATTATAGTATACAGTACCAAAGCTTTTATAGAAGTTAAATAAAGAATTAAGGAGAAAAAAGCATCTAAAACTTTATTTGAATGGCTTTGTAAAAATACGGCTATGTCTTTATCGTAATTATAGTGTAAATAGTTTTTTATCATAACTCACCTCTTTTTAAATTATTTATTAGTTTTTAAAAACTCTAAATATCAATATAATTATTGCATTCTCTAAATTTTAACATGATTTATTTTATGCTAAAAAAATATACCATCGAATTATCTATTTAAATACATGTATTTCTTATTTTTTTACATAAAATAAAAAAGAAATAGATAGCCTATAAATTATCCAGAATATTTCGAGTTGAAATTTAATAATTTTATGAATCAAATATTAAGAATTCATGTAGAAAATAATTTAAATTAAAATAATCAGATATAATTTTAATATAACGAATAATTGTTCAATAACAATTATTCTGTTTGAAATTAAAGGAGGAACTATTTATGAAAAAATTATTATTATTTACTTTAGCTGCAATAGGTGGAATAGCTTACGGAAAAGAGGTTATAACTACACCTGAAGTTTTAGTTGAGTCAAAAATATTTGAAGAGACTACAACTCCTGTTGTAACTGAAACTGTTACACTTGATGAAACATTATCTCTAAATAATCTTTACTTAAGAGTAGGAATATCACCACTTGCAGGGTACAAAGATTACTCTGCGAAAGTTGAAAAAGAAAATAAAAAAATAACTGACGGGAAACCAGATTCATTAGGTTATGAACTGGGAGTTGAATATACTAGAAATTTAAATAAAAATTTAGAATTAGGATTAGGAGCAATGTATCAAAGTAATTCTAAATTAAAAAGTTATACTGTTGAAAATGGTGTAAAAAATCAAATGGGAAAATATGATTCAATTCCAGTATATTTAGTAACTAAGTATTCATTTGAAGAGTTTGAAAATGGAGTTAAACCTTATTTAAAAGGAAATTTAGGATATTCATTTAATTTTAATGAAAAGAATGGATATTTTTCAGATAAAGAGGGGAAATATCCATATAGTTCAAATGTAACAAATGGAATTTATGTAGCTTTAGGTGGTGGAATTGAATATAACAATATTGGAATAGATCTAATGTATCAAGTAAATGGGGCAGATTTATCTATAAAAGATAAAGAAGATGGAATAAAAACAAAGAAAGATTCTTTTGCAAATGCTAAAGTAACATTAGGAGTAAGTTATAAATTTAATTATTAATTTTTTATAAGTTAATTATTATTATTTTGTAAAAGAAAAAATATTTTAGAGAGAATTTTAATTCTCTCTTTTTATTTTCATGTAATTGTTTAAATAATTCGATACATTATTTTACATTTATATGTACTTTTTTGTTTTTTCATTCAAAATAAATATATTATATCAAATAAAAAGGGAGATAAAGATGTTAAATTCGTTGAATTTATTTAGAAATATTATAAAAAAAGGTGAAAAGAAAGGTGAGCTTAATACGATTAAGAAGAAAATAAAATTTATATTTAGAACAATATTAACCTTAAAATCATCGCTTAAACTTGGAGATTTTATACTAAAACATAATTATTTAAATAAAGCAGTATATACTTACCCTATTTTAATTAGCAAAATACATAGACCTTATTTAAAAAAAAATATGAAAACATCAGATAAACTAAATATTATTATTGATACGTATAAAACTATTGATGAAGTTTTTAACGATGTTATTCTTGAAGAGCTTTATTTTAATGGAAAAACAACATTGGCAAAAATTGTTGGAAAAGAAGACAGTGAGTTTTTTCTCTCTTTAGAGCTTTATCCTGTTTTTGATAAAGAAGGTGAAATTAATTTAAAATTGTTAGATAATAATAAAATTTCTTTAGCTACTATTACATTTAGTTTTTTTAAAACTACTTCTTCAAAATTTATTTTATTTCTTGGAGGAATTCAAGGAGCTCCTAAAGAGATTGATAAAGATTATATAAAAAATGCTACAAAAGAACTTTATGGGGTTTTTCCTAAAAAGCTTTTAATTGAAGCACTGTACATAATTGAAAAAGCTTTAAATATTAACATAGAAAAATTTAGCGTTGGGAACAAAACTCATATTTATAAAGCTCAAAGATATATTCGTAAAAGAATTATATATTCAGATTATGATTCTTTTTTAGAATCTTTAGAAGCCACTTGTTTGGATGAGAGTATTTGGAAACTTCCAGCAAAATTAAATAAAAAAACTATTGAAGAAATACCTAGTAAAAAAAGAAGTCAATATTTTAAAAAAATATCTTTAATTGAAAGTATTGAAGATCAAATTATGGCAAAATTACAAAATATTGAATAAAGAGGTGAAATGAATGTATAAAATTGAACTAATTAAACAAGATAAAATAATCGAATCTAAAGAATTTTTGAAGTTTGATGATATTTTTACTTATTCATCTATTTTGTTAAAAGAATTAACTCTTAATAGTAAAGTAGTAATTTTTGAAAAAAAAGAAGAAAAATGGGTTGAGTTTGGAAAATGGCAAATGAAATAGTAGTTTATTTTTTATAATGAAAAGTTATTAAAATAATTAGAGGAGGCAATTTGCCTCCTCTAATTATTTACATCCACAACAAGATTTAGATGCCATTTTTTCTTTAACAAAATTTTCAATTTTTTCTAATCCAATATAAGTAGTAAATCCGCTACATTCTTCAACAACTAAAGCTGGGACAGATCTAATTCCATATTTAACAGCTAAATTTTCATTATTGTCTAAATTGATTATTTCAACCTCTTTTTTATCTTTTAATAATTCTTTAGCTGGAATACAATATTTACAAGTTGGTAATGTGAATAACATAATTTTCATAATTTTCCTCCATATAATTTAGTTTTTTAAGATATTTGAATAATAACACTGAAAAAGATTAAATACAATTAGTTACTTTTTTGTAACTAATTTACAAAACAATCTAAAAAGAGTATCTTAAGAAATAAGATATAATTTTTGGAGGTAAGTATGGAAAGTAAAGAAATTTTTGATTTAATCATTATTGGTGCTGGACCAGCTGGATTAACATCAGCTATATATGCTGGTAGAGCTAATTTAAATATTTTAGTTATAGAAAAAGAAGGTATCGGAAGTTTATTAATGGCTCATAAAATAGATAATTATCCAGGTTTTTCAGATGGAATTACAGGAAAAGAACTATATGAAAAAATGAAAAAACAAGCTTTAAAGTATGGAGTAAATTTTAGAAAATCTACTTTATTAGGAATAGATTTAATTGAAAATAAAAAGATAGTAAAAACAAATTCAGAAAATCTTTTAGCAAAGTCTGTGATAATAGCAAGTGGTTGGGCTAAAAATAATTCTTCTAAAATAAAAGGAGAAAAAGAATTTCTAGGAAAAGGTGTTTCTTATTGTGCGAATTGTGATGGAGCTTTTACTAAAAATATGATAGTTGGTGTATTTGGAGAAAGTGAAGAGGCCTTAGAAGAAGCTTTGTTTTTAACAAGATATGCTAAAGAGGTAATAATGTTTACTCATAATCATAAAAAAAGTTTCCCAAATGATAAATTAAAAATAGTTTCGAAGGCTACTTTAGAGGAAATTAAAGGAAATGATTACGTAGAATATGTAGAAATAAATGAAAATGATGAGAAAAAAATATATAAAGTAGATTATGTTTTTTTATATTTAGGAACAAAAAATCCAACAGAATTATATAGTGATGTTGCTGTTTTAAATTCTCAAGGATACTTAATAACAGACGATAACATGAAAACTAATATAGACGGAGTTTTTGCTGCTGGAGATATTAGAGAAAAAAAAGTTAGACAAATCTCAACAGCAATTTCAGACGGAACAATTGCTGCAATGGAAGTAATTAAATATATTGCTAAAAATAAAAATCTAAAGGAGCTTAATTATGAAAAAATGTGATATTTTAAAGGCGAAAAAGTATGACACTATTATAATTGGATTTGGTAAGGGTGGAAAAACACTTGCAAATTTTTTAGGAAATCAAGGTAAAAAAGTAGCTTTAATTGAAAAATATAAAAATATGTATGGAGGAACATGTATAAATGTAGGGTGTATTCCTACAAAAATATTTGTTGAGGAGTCGGAGAAACTTGATAAAGATTTAAAAAAAGCTATAATAAGAAAAAATATATTAACATCTAAATTAAGAGAATCTAATTATAATAAATTAAACTTACATGAAAATATTGATATTTATACTGGAACTGGAGCTTTTGAGTCAGAACATATAGTTAGCGTAATAGATGGAGAAAATGAAATTGTTTTAAATGGAAATCAAATATTTATAAATACAGGGTCTAAAACAGTTATTCCAAAAATAACAGGATTAGAAACAACAAGAAACATTTATACTAGTACATCTATTATGGAATTAAAAGAGCTACCTAAAAAATTAGCTGTTATAGGTGGAGGGTATATCGGCTTAGAATTCTCATCTATTTATAATAATTTTGGTTCTCAAATAACAATTTTTGAAGGAAATGAAGATATTCTTTTAAGAGAAGAACCGGAGATTAGAGAAGAAATTAAAGAGAATTTTAAAGATAGAGGAATTCAAATATTACCAAAAAGCAAAATTTTAAAATTAAATAATTATTCTAATAATCAAGTTGAAATTTTGTTTGATAAAGATGGAGAAGAGAGAAAACTTATAGTTGATGGAGTTTTAGTAGCTGTAGGAAGAATACCAAACCTAGAGGATTTAAAGCTTGAAAATGCAGGAATTAATTATTCTGAAAAAGGTATTTTAGTAAATAAAATTTTACAGACAAATGTTCCTCATATATATGCCTTAGGAGATGTAAAAGGAGGACTTCAATTTACATATATCTCTTTAGATGATTTTAGAATAATTAAAAATAATTTTTTTGGAGATAAAACGTTAACAACTGACTTTCGGAATGTAATTCCATATTCTGTTTTTATATCACCTACTTTATCAAAAGTTGGTTTATCTGAAAAAGAAGCGATAAGTCAAGGTTATAAAGTCAAAGCAAAAGTAATAAAGACTTCTACAATTCCTAGAGCTAAAATTTTAGAAAATGAAAAAGGTATTTTAAAAGCCGTTATAGATGAAAAAACTAATAAAATTTTAGGATGTTCACTTTATTCTATTGAGTCTAGTGAAGTTATAAATATAGTTGCTATGGCTATAAAAGAAAATAAAGATTATCAATATTTAAGAGATTTTATATTTACACACCCAACTATGAGTGAGGCTTTAAATGATCTATTTGATTTTTAATTCATAAGGAGGAAATTATTATGAGATTTGAGTATTTAAAAAATGGTAGAGGAAGTTCAAAAGTTGAATTTATGTCAAAATCTATTGATGAAATGATTTATGAATTTATGGAGAAAGAAGGAATTCCAGGATTATCGTTAGCTATTGTTCAAGCTCCATATATTCCAAGAGTGGTTGGGTATGGGGTAACAGATTTGGAATCTAAAAGACTTGTATCAAGTAAAACTATCTGGCCAATAGGGCATATATCACAAGGATTTACAGCTGTTGCTATTATGCAATTATTAGAAAAAGGGATGTTAAATTTAGAAGACCCTATTTCAAAATATTTAAAAAATATTTCTAAAAAATGGAAAGACATAACTATTTTTCAATTATTACAACATAGTTCTGGTATTGAAGATTATATGAAAGTAAACTCATTTGATTTACAAAAATGTTATTCTGTAAATCAGTTATTAGACTCTATAAATAAAGATAATTTAAAATTTGAACCAGGAACAGATGTAGAAATTAGTGCTACAAATTTTTTACTTCTAACAGAGATAATAGAAACTATCACACATGAAAACTACGAAGATTTTGTAAAAGAAAATCAAATTGAATATTTAGGTTTAAAAAATACATTTTTTACATCTAACTTAAAAGAATTAAAACAAGATGATTTAGTATTAGGAAATGGATTACATGAGTTATTTAAAAGTGATAAAGATTATATAAATCCATCAGAGACAACAAAAGGTTATAAAGAGGAAAATGGGGAGTATATTTTAAGACCTAATCCAATGGAAAAAAATGCAGCTGGAAAGGGATTTTCTGATATTTGGGCATCTACTGAGAATATAAGTTTTTGGGATATTGCTTTAGCTGGATCTATTTTAATAAAAAAGTCTGAGAATAGAGATCTTGTATATAAACCATCAAAACTTAAAAATAAAAAAATTGTTCCAGGAATGGCTGGCTGGTGTTTCTTTAAACATAAAGGATTAATGGATATAAAAGGAAGCATACCTGGATATTCTACATTTTTAAGTAGATTCACAGATAAATCTGAGTTAGTTTGTGTTACTCTTATTGCTAATAAGGAGGGAATTGATTTAACAGAATTAGCCAGAAAAATTGCTGGAGCATTTGATAAAAATTTATCTAAAATTAAGAACCCAGAAAAATTTTATACATATGAAAGTTCTTTTAATTTTCAAGATACAATTGAAAGAATTGAAAAAGAAATTAAAAATCTTAATATTCCTATTTTTGCAAAATTTGATCATTCATTAAATGCAAAAGAAGTGGATTTAAATTTAAGAGAAACTACAGTTATTGTTTTTGGATCACCTAAATCAGGTACATCTTTAATGCAAGAAGACCAAACAATCGCTATCGAATTACCTTTGAAGTTTTTGATATTTGAAGATGAAGATGGAAGTGTTTTTATTGAATTTAAATTTTTAGAAAGCCTAATGGAAGATTATTATATCACTGATTATAAAAAAATTAAAAATATGAATAATTTATTGAAAAGAATAACTAGAAAAGCTGCAAGTATTTATAACACAATAGATTAAATATTTAAGGAGAAAAGTGTGACCAAAAAAATTTTATTAATGTATTTATTAATTTTTTTATCAATTTTTACTAAAGAAATACCCAAAAAAGATATCAAAAGTATTTATATTAGTCCATATTCTTTTAGCGCAACAGTAAAAAGAATGGAAGATGAATTAAAAAAAATGGAGATACCTATCTTTGCGAAGTTTGATCATTCTTTGAATGCAAAAGAAGTAGATTTAAACTTAAATGAAACTATGGTTATTGTTTTTGGATCACCTAAAGTTGGAACTTTATTAATGCAAAAAAAACCTGAAATTGCAATTGAATTACCTTTGAAAGTTTTAATTTCAACAAATAAATATGATCAGACTGAAATTAGATTTCAAGATATAGAAAAAATAGCTAAAAATTATAATTTAGAAAATGATGAAATTATATTAAAAATGGAGATTTTTTTAAATGACTTAGTAGAAAAAGTAGTTGTTAAAGATTAGTCAGAGCTATATAAAAGGAGAAGTTTTAATGCTTTCTCCTTTTTTAAATAATGAACAGGGGAGATTTAATGAAGAAAATAGTAATAATGTTAGTTGTTTTTATAATAGGTATTTTTATATATAAAAATATGCATGAAATATATTTTTCTAAAAACCAAAACGAAAAACAAATAGAAGGACTTCAAAGAGGTGATAAATTAAAAAAATTTAAAATTTATTCTTATCCTGATGAAAAAGAATTGACAAATGAAGATTTTAAGGGGAAAATTACAATTTTAAATTTTGGGACTACATGGTGTCCTTATTGTCTTGAAGAAAAAAAAGAGGAAGAGATTTTTTTATTAGAAAATTCTAACCTTGTAACAAAAATAAATCTAGTTTCAATAATGATGAGTTCTAAAAAAGAGATTGAAAAATATTTGAAAAAGCATAAATTTACAATGAAGATTTATCAAGATAAAAATGAAAAGGTTGGAGATGGTTTTTTTATTAGATCAACTCCTACAACAATCATTATTGATGAAAATGGAGTAATATTAGAACGATACTCTGGAGTTACAAACTTTGAATCGATTAAAATATATTTAAAGGAATTGGGTGTTGAATAATGTATGAAATAACTCCATATATTATTGTTTTTTTAGGAGGGATGGCATCAATTTTTTCTCCGTGTATTCTACCGTTAATTCCAATTTATTTTTCAGTGTTATCAAAAAATTCTAAAAATTTAATATTAAGTATATTGCTACTTCTTTTAGGATTTATTAGCGCATTTTTTTTAATGCAAATATTAATCTTTAAATTTACTAATATAATTAGTCAATTATTCAGTAAATTTTATTTAAATAAAGTTTTAGGAATGATAATGATCATATTTTCTTTACACACTATTGGAATTTTAAAAATAAATTTTTTAAATAAAGAAAAAAGACAAGATCTTCCAGAAAAATTTGAAAATAATAGTTATTTTTTTCCGTTTTTATTAGGACTCACATTAGGATTTGGGTGGACTCCTTGTACAGGACCGATACTTTTTACTGTTATGGGATATGCAGTTACATCTAAAAATATATTTGAAGTATTTGCAATTATGGGTATGTATTCAATTGGGTTTGCATTACCATTTTTGATTTTGTCTTTTATAATCTTAAAATTAAAAAAATCTACAACATTTTTAAATAGATATTTAAGGAAAATTCAAGTGATTAGTGGCATTGCTTTATTTTTAGTTGGAATTGCTATGTTTTTTGATAAATTAACTTTAATTTATTCACTTTAAGCTAATGATTATAGATTTATAAAAAATAATATATTATTTTTGCATTTCAAACTAACGAGGTGAATTATTATAAAGAAAATTCTTGTTTTAATATTTTTAATTTTATTTGGATTTACAATCTATAATATAGCTTTTTCTCCTAAAGATGAGTATTCTTTGGCTAAAGTATATAGATTAGAATCGTCGATTGTATATGATGGAGATTTAAGCGAGGAAGGAATTGAACAAGTAAAAAAATTATATTCTAAAGATATTAATAATATTATTTTAAATTCTTTAGGAGGAGAAATAAATTTAGGTATGGATTTAGGTGAGTGGATTTATGATCATAAACTTGATGTTACCATAAAGTATGCTGCATTTTCTTCTGCTGCAAATTATATTTTTCCTGCTGGTCAAAAAAAATTTTTATATAAAAATTCTTTTATTGGATGGCATGGAGGAGCAACACAAGAACCGACTACTTTTTATGAGAAACTTTTTGTTAAATTTATTTTAAATGATTATATAAAAAGATCAAAAATAAGAGAAGAAAATTACTTTAAAAAGATAAATGTAAATCCTAAAATAACTACCTTAGGACAACAAGAGGTTTATAAAAAATATGAAATAGAATATAAAGGGTGGACTTATTCTCTTGATACTCTGAATAAATTAGGTATTAATGATGTTGTGTTGATTGATGGAGAGTGGAGTCCAATTACAGAATTTGAAGATGCAAAGTTATTTGTAATAGAAACATTTGATTAATTATAAACAAAATAACTATATAAAGAGTACCCTATTAGGAAATTAAAATATGAAAAAATATTAATTACTATATTTATCTTAATTTGTAAAAAATTTATCAAAATGCCCTGAGAAACCACTTTTTCTTTTAGAAAAGAGATTTCTCAAGGTAATTTTATCCTTACGATTAATAGTCTCAATTATTACATTGGTTAATATATAAATATAGTTTCCTATTTAATAAATTTCTACAAAATTTTTCCTAAACAACTCCAGTTATATTATGTAAAATAATAATAAATAAAAGTGAAATTATAGGAATAAGGACTGTTAGTACCCCAATATCCTTATATCCTTCTTTGTGAGTTATTCCGCATACTGCTAATAAAGTTATTACAGCACCACAATGTGGAAGAGAATCTAATCCTCCAGCAGCAATTAGCATAGCTCTATGAATAACTTCTGGATTTAAGCCCATATCTAAAAATGGCTTAGCTAAAGCTTCTAATGCTATCCCTGTTCCTCCAGATGATGACCCTGTAACTCCAGCCATTAAACTTGTTGATATTGCAACTTTATATAATCCTGGAATATTAAGAGCTAATACTTTTTCTTTTATAAGTTCGAAAGCTAAAGTAGCTTTGACAACCCCTCCAAATCCAACTATAACAGCTGTATTAAAAATTGGGCTTAAAGAACTTTCGGCACCTTTTTCTAGTAATGAAAGAGGTGATTTTATTTGTTTTTTAAATAAAATTAGAGATAAAATTATGGCTGCCATAAGAGCTATTGTAACAGGCCAATTTCCATCGAGTCCTCCATATTTTTGAAACTTTGCTATAAAACTTTCGTTTTTAAAGAAAATATTTATAACAACCCAGTTGATTATAAAAATAACAACTATTGGTAAGATTGAAACAAAAGGATTAGGCATTAAATTATAATCAAAATCTTGAATTGTATCATTGTAATTTCCATACCCTTCACCTTTAGCTTTTGCTTTTTTAGACCCCATCTCTAACCAAAGAACCCCACAGATTAAAATTATTAATCCTGAAATAGTTCCTAAAATAGGTGCAGCATAAATATTAGTATGTAAATAATTTGTAGGCATTGAATTTAAGTATTGTGGAGATCCAGGTAAAGCAGTCATAGTGAAAGTAAAAGCTCCTAATGCTATTGCTGCTGGCATGAATCTTTTAGGTATGTCAGCTTCTTGGAAAAGAGCTACTCCTAAAGGGTATACAGCAAAAACAACTACAAAAAGAGAAACACCTCCGTATGTAAGAAGAGAAGTGGCAAGCACAACAGCTAAAATAGCTCTATCTTTTCCTAACTTTTCAGAAATAAAGTGTGAAATAGACTTAGCAGCTCCACTATCCCCCATGATTTTACCAAAAATTGCTCCACCTAGAAATATAGGGAAATAATTTCCTATATATGCTGATGTTACTTTCATAAATGGGCCAGTCAAAGAATATAAAGCAGGTAAATCACCTGTAACATAGGCTAATCCCATGGATAAAAGTGGAGCTAAAATTAAAATAGAAATACCTTTAAATGAGAAAAAAATTAAAATAATGATAGAAAAAATTAATGATAATACACCTAACAATTAAATCACCTCATAAAATTAGTATTATTGAGAATTGATTCTTTTTTAGAATCTTTTATAATTTGATATTATATTTATTTATTCTAAAAGTCAACGTTTTTTTTGAAAAATATACAAAAATTAAAAAAATATTGACAATTTATCTAGCTTGTGGTTTATATAAAAGTGAGAACCAATTCGAAAAAAATAAAAAAGAGGTGTTTTTATGAAGTTTATTAGTGCTAAAGAAGTTGCTAAAAAGATAGAAAATCACTCAATTGTAGCTACAGGAGGATTTGTAGGAATCGGTGTTGCTGAAGAAGTTTTAACAGAAATAGAAAATCATTATTTGGAAAATAAACAACCAACAAATTTAACTTTAATTTATGCAGCAGGTCAAGGTGATGGAAAAAATAAAGGATTAAATCATTTAGCTTATGAAGGAATGGTAAATAAAGTAATTGGAGGACACTGGGGATTAGCTCCTAAACTAGGAAATTTAGCTTTAGAAAATAAAATTCAAGGGTATAATTTACCTCAAGGAGTAATTTCTCATATGTTTAGAGATTTGGCTTCAGGTAAGAAGGGAACGATATCAAAAATAGGTATTGGAACATTTGTTGATCCACAATTACAAGGTGGAAAAGTCAATGAGATAACATCAGAAGAAATTGTTAAAGAAATTTTTATAGATGATGAAAGACATCTTTATTTTAAAGCTCCCTCGAAGATAGATTTTGCAATTTTAAGAGGAACCTTAGCTGATGAAGATGGAAATATTTCTCTAGAAAAAGAAGCGTTAACATTAGAGAGTCTAGCCTTAGCTATGGCTACAAAAAATAGCGGTGGAAAAGTAGTTGTACAAGTTGAAAAGAAAGTAAAAAATGGAAGTATTAATCCTAAATTAGTTGGAATACCTAGTATATTTGTAGATTATGTAGTTTTATGTTCTGATGTAAAATATCATCATCAAACTTTTGCTACAGAATATGATGAAGCTTTTGTAAATAGCAGTATTTTATTAAATAATACAAAAGAAAAATCTGTATTAGATGAAAGAAAAGTAATAGCTAGAAGATGTGCAATGTTCTTATCAAAAGATGATAAGATACTAAATTATGGAATAGGAATGCCAGAAGGAATTGCTGAAGTTTTAAGAGATGGAAACCAAGAACATCTATTCACTCCGACGGTTGAGCCAGGTGCAATCGGAGGAACTCCAGCAGGAGGATTAAGTTTTGGAGCTAGTGTTACTCCACAGGCAATAATAGATCAACCTTATCAATTTGATTTTTATGATGGTGGCGGTTTAGATGTGGCATTTTTAGGATTAGCTCAATGTGATTCTAATGGAGATATAAATGTATCTAAATTTGGGCCAAAAATAGCAGGATGTGGAGGATTTATAAATATTTCTCAAAATGCAAAAAAAGTTGTTTTCTGCGGAACATTTACAGCAGGAGGATTAAAAGTACAAGTAAAGGATGGAAAAATTAATATATTAACAGAAGGTAAAAGTAAGAAATTTATAAAAGAAGTTGAACAAATAACATTTAGTTCAAAAACAGCGAACCTAAATAATCAACCAGTTTACTATGTTACAGAACGAGCAGTTTTTAAATTAAGTAAAAATGGATTAGAGTTAATAGAGATAGCTCCTGGAGTTGATTTAGAAAAAGATATTCTTGATAATATGGAGTTTAGACCTATTATTTCATCTGAGCTTAAATTAATGGATAAAAAAATATTTGAAGATGATTTTAAATTGGATTTATGAGATTAGGGAAGAAATTCCCTATTTTTATTTGAATTGTTTCTCCGAATGAAGTAAAATGTATAGATGAATTAAGTTTTGTTGTTGGAGGAAAACTATTGAGTACAAAAGATAGAATTATTGAAGCTGCAATTGAATTATTTTATGAGGTTCCTTATGGAGATGTTTCTTTACTTCAGATAAGTAAAAATGCCCAAGTTTCAAATGGAATAATATATAAATATTTTAAGAATAAAGAGGAGTTATTTCAGCATTTGTTGGAAATAATATCTGAAAGAATTGAGAATAAATTAGAAAACATTTTAGGTGAGACAAGAGAAGAAAAGCTGAAAAGCTATATCCGACTTAACGTAGAAATAACTCAAGAGGAAAAAAAGCTTATTAAAATATTTAGAGAGGGTCAGTATAAATTTATTCAATATGAAAAACGTATAAAGAAAGCGTATTTAAAAAAATTAGAAGAGATATTTGAAAGAAAATTAAACGAATTTGAAATGATTTATATATTGGGTTCCATTAGATTTATTAATATAAGTTATAATTCAAGAGGTATGAAATATGACATTGATTTTTTAGTGAAGATAATTTTTAATGGATTTACTATGGATTATATTGAAAATCTGGATGAAATTTATAATGCCAATCTTTATAAAAGAATAATCTTGAATTCAGATAATTTTAAACATAAATTTTTGGAGAAAGGTGAAAAACTTTTTGGATTAAATGAATATCATGACGTTAAAATAAAAGAGATAACAGAAAAATTAGATTGTTCAATTGGTTTATTTTATAGTTTTTTTGAAAGCAAAGACATTTTTTTAATTGAGATTGTTGAAAAATTAAAAAAAGAGATTCTGTTTTTAATCAAAGATAATTACAATGAGGAATTTAATACGAACAAATTATACATAATGTATTTGTATATATTTATAGAGTTTTATAAAAATGCAAGTTACAAATATAAGTTACTTAGAGATGTGGAATTTATAAATTTTGATGTGTATATAGATTATTTGAATAAAATAGAAAAGCTGCACATTGATATTTTAGGAAAAAATAATTTCTCAACAAGTGAGAATAGAGTCATTGCAAATCTTATTTTAGGTGTCCAGCATTATATAGGAATTGAAATATTTTTTACAAAAGAAATTAATGATATCGATAAATTGTTGAAAAATATGAGTTTATTGTTTAAAAATGGTATAAAAAAGCTTGATTAAATTCAAGCTTTTTTTATTTTTTTGTAAAAAAATATTGACTTTAAAAATTAAAAGTAGTATTAATATATTGAGAATTGGTTCGTAAAAAATGTTTTTTTAAAAATTAACAGGAGGAAACATGAGTAAAATATATATTGTTGATGCAAAAAGAACGGCAATTGGTTCATTTTTAGGTAGTTTGAAGAATATATCCCCTAGTGAATTAGGTGCAACTGTAGTAAAAGAACTATTAAAAAATAATAATTTACAAGGTCATGAATTAGACGAAGTTATTATGGGAAATATATTGTCAGCAGGACAAGGGCAAGGAATAGGAAGACAAGTAGCTATAAAAGCTAACGTTCCTTTTGAAGTTCCAGCATACTCATTAAATATTTTATGTGGGAGTGGAATGAAATCTGTTATGACAGGTTATTCAAATATAAAAAGTGGTTTATCTAATTTAGTTGTTTGTGGAGGGGTAGAGGTTATGTCTCAAGCTCCGTTTGTAAGTCCAAGAGAAGTAAGAGAAGGATTTAAAATGGGAGAGCTTAAATTTCAAGATAGCATGTTAGTTGATGCTTTAACTGATGCTTTTGATAAGATTCACATGGGAGTAACCGCGGAAAATATAGCTGAAAAATATTCTATAACAAGAGAAGAACAAGATAAATTCGCAATAAAATCTCAGGAAAAGGCTATAAAAGCTATTGATGAAAAAAAGTTTGAAAAAGAAATTGTTCCAGTTGAAATTGTTGAAAAAAAACAGACTATAATTTTTGATATTGATGAATATCCAAATAGAAAAACATCTTTGGAAAAGTTAGGAACATTAAAAACAGTATTTAAAAAAGATGGAACTGTTACAGCAGGAAATGCATCTGGAATAAACGATGGAGCAAGTGCTGTTCTTTTAGCAAGCGAAGAAGCTATTAAAAAATATAATTTAAAGCCATTAGTTGAAATAGTAGGAATAGGACAAGGTGGAGTAGATCCTAAAATTATGGGAATGGGACCTGTGCCTGCAATAAAAGAAGCTTTAAAAATGGCTAATTTAGATTTACAATCTATAGATTTAATTGAATTAAACGAAGCTTTTGCAGCTCAAGCACTAGGAGTTATGTTTGAATTAAAAAATGAATATGGAGTTACAGATGAATTCTTTGATGAAAGATGTAATGTAAATGGTGGAGCAATTGCTTTAGGGCATCCAGTTGGAGCTAGTGGAAATAGAATTATAACAACTTTAGTGCATGAAATGTTAAAAAGAAAAAGTCAATATGGTTTAGCAAGTCTTTGTATAGGTGGAGGAATGGGAACAGCTGTAGTTGTTAAATCAATATAAAACATAATAAAAAGGAGAAAATATATATATGAGATTAGATGGAAAAATAGCAGTAGTAACAGGTGGAGCAAGAGGAATAGGTGCTGTAATTTGTGAGAAATTAGCAGAAAGAGGTGCTGTGGTTTATTCATGTGATTTAGGAGCGAGTGAATTCACAAATCCAAATATCAAAATGGTAAATTTAAATGTAACAGATAGAGAAGGAATAGCAAAATTTGTTGAAAATGTAAAAAATCAATATGGGAAAATAGATATTCTGGTTAATAATGCTGGAATAACAAAAGATTCTTTAATCCAAAAGATGACTGAAGAAGCATGGGATGCTGTAATTGATGTTAACTTAAAAGGTGTATTTAATATGACACAAGCTATTGTTCCATTAATGCTTGAAAATAAAAGTGGAAGTATAATAAATATGTCTTCTGTAGTAGGAGTATATGGAAATATCGGGCAAACAAACTATGTTGCTACAAAATCTGGAGTTATTGGATTAACTAAAGCTTGGGCAAAAGAGTTTGCTAGAAAAGGAGATCAAATAAGAACAAATGCAATAGCTCCTGGATTTATAAAAACTCCAATGACGAAGGATTTACCAGAAAAAGTAATAAATACTATGATAGAAAAAACACCATTAAGAAAAATGGGAGAACCTGATGATATAGCAAATGCAGTTTTATTCTTAGCAAGCGATTTATCTAAATTTATAACTGGTCAAATTATTGGTGTAGACGGTGGTCTTGTAATCTAATTTTTACAATTTTAAATTAAAGGGGGTTCAATTATGCAATTTTCAGAGTTAAAAATAGGTATGAAAGATAGTATTAGTAAAACAATAACAGAAACAGATATTATTTTATTTGCTGGAATAACAACTGATGTAAACCCTGCTCACATAAATGAAGAATATGCAAAAACAACAATGTTTAAACATCGAATAGCACATGGTATGTTAGGAGCTGGTCTGATATCAGCTGTTTTAGGAACAAGATTACCTGGTGAAGGAAGTATATACTTAGGTCAGGAGTTAAAATTTTTAGCTCCTGTATATGCTGAAGATACAATAACAGCTACAGTGGAAATAATAGAATTAATTCCAGAAAAAAATAGAGTTATTTTAAAAACTATATGCACTAACCAAAATGGTATAGAGGTAATAGCTGGAAAAGCTACACTAATGAAAAAATAAAAAATTTAGGAGGAAATAAATGGATTTTACATTAACTAAATCGCAAGAACTTTTTAAGCA
>OGWY01000162.1_pt1 | contig 51293 bp, 32 predicted proteins | sample 1576121 | NCBI WGS metagenome assembly OGWY01 (sample SAMEA3541543, study PRJEB24748) | human gut metagenome | biome: human gut; feature: human-associated habitat; material: faeces | place: China | collected 2012 | reverse complement strand
CGCGGGCACGCATGGAGGTGAATGCCTCGTGGCCCGGGGTATCCAGGAAGGTGATGAGGCTGTCGTTGACCTTGACCTGATATGCACCGATGGCCTGCGTGATGCCGCCGGCCTCGCCTGCGGTGACGTTGGTCTTGCGGATGGCATCCAGAATACTGGTCTTGCCGTGGTCAACGTGGCCCATGACGCAGACAACCGGGGGACGCTCCACCAGGTCCTCCTGCGAATCCTCTTCCTGCGTGAACAGGCGCTCCTCGATGGTCACATGCACCTCGTGCTCGACCTTTGCGTGGAACTCCTCTGCCAGCAGAGAAGCGGTATCGAAATCGATCACGTCGTTGATGGCGTGCATCTCGCCCATCTGCATGAACTTGGCAATGACCTTGCCGGCCTGCTGCTTCAGGCGGGCAGCCAGCTCGCCCACGGTGATCTCGTCGGGGATCATCACCTTCAGCTGGGCGTTGCGGGCCTTTTCCAGCTGGATGCGCTGCAGGCGCTCGGCTTCGGTTTCACGGCGGCGGCCAAACTGCTGGCCGCGGCGGTTATTGCGGTTGTTGAACTTTTCTTTTTTGCCGGTGGGGGCGTTCTTGCGCTTGCTGGGCATATTGCGGCTGTCGGCCAGGTCATCATAGCGTGCGCTGAACTTATCCACGTTCACATCCACGGTGCGGGTATCCACAGACACCTGGGCGCGGTCAACCTTGACCTGCTCGGTGGCGACGGGCTCCTTGATGCCGGTCTCGCTGGCCAGCTCCTGCATGGTCACACGCTTTTCGCTGCGCTTTTCGGCCTGCTTGTTATCATTGCGCTTATCATTGCGCTTTTCCTGCTGGGCCGGTTTGGGCTGTGCTGCCTTGGGCTGCGCATTCTGGGCGGGCTTGGCCTGCTCCGCTTTCGGCTCTGCCTTGGGGGCTTCCGGCTGCTTGGGCTGCTTGGGCTGGGGCTTAGCGGCCTCCGGCTTCGGCGCTTCTTTTTTCGCCTGGGGCTTTGCTTCGGACTTTTGGGTCTCCTGCTTGACGGGCTGCGGTTCCTTGCCGGATGCCAGATACTCGCCCAGGTCCTTGACGGCGGTTTCGCGGGTCAGGGCTTCCAGCAGGGCGTTGACCTCGTTTTCTTCAAAGGTCGCGCCCGTCTTGCGGGTCTCGCCAGTCAGCTCCGCAAAAGTCTCAATAACCTTTTTGGTGCTGATGCCAAAATCTTTTGCAATATCCGTAACTTTGTATTTGAAATCAACCATTGGCTGAATCCTCCTTCACTTGCTTTTTGAGGTAGCCTGCACACAGGTGTGCAAGGTTTTCGTCCGTAACCGCAAATACGGCAGCAGGCTTTGGCGTAAGCATGCGCAGGTCCTCGCCTTTCAGCGGCATCACCGCGCAGGGGATCACCCCGCGGCAGGTATCCTGCATATGCTGCGTGGTGCGCTTGCTGGCGTCGCAGGCCAGCAGCACCAGGCATGCCTTGCCCCGCATCACAGCTTCTTCCACACGGTCATAGCCGTGCAGCAGCTTGCCGGCTTTGCGGCAAATTCCCAATGCACCCAACAATGGGTCCTTATCATTCGCCACGGGGCATCGCCTCCTTTACTGCCTGCTCGGCACAAGCCATCTCTTCGGTCAGGCGCTCAAACACCTCATCCGGCACCGGCACACCAAAGGCATGTTCCAGCCGCTTGGCCTTGCGTGCTTTGGCCAGGCACGCTGCCGACGGGCACAGGTATGCGCCGCGGCCGGAGCGCTTGCCGGTCAGATCCACGCTGACTTCACCTTCGGGGCTGCGCACAATGCGCACCAGTTCTTTTTTCGGTTTTTGGGTGTTGCACCCAACGCACCGGCGCACCGGCACCTTTTTTTGCGGTTTTTGTTGCAAATGGCTGACCTCTTTTCAGTCTCAGCGCCGCATTGCACGGCGTGTGCTCATTATTCCTTGCCGGTTTCCGGGGCGGTCTCTGCGGCGGGGGCTTCGGCCGGCTGTTCAGCCGGGGTTTCGTCCTCCTCGCCATAGTAGCCGGATTCCGGGCGGATGTCAATATTATAGCCGGTCAGGTGGGCGCACAGGCGCACATTCTGGTAAGTGTAGCCATCCCTATCGGGTATTGGGCACTTTCACGCATCAATACCAACCTGTACTTTCCGGAAACGAAGCCGGAAGGTATTTCAGCATCAATATAACGGTCGGTGGCAGTTGTATTACAGATAAAGCTCTCCTTTGCATTATCCAACGATTCTATCTTGACCTTGTCTCCCGTCTTGAAACCTTTTCCCACTATTCTGTATTTGCTACCCGCTTTGACTTCAAAGTTAGCGAAAAACATCAAGTCCGATATGTCAATGGTATTTTGTGATTGTTTATCTTTCACTTTTTCCCATAGTCCGGTGACATCCTCTGCTGAAAGTGGATCATCATAGATTCGTGACAAAATTATTTCACCTCTCCAGGCTGCTTCAGCAGAACCGGCCGCTGCATCCCCACCGATACCAAACCATTGGCAAGTAGCAGGGGTAGGGAATTTAAAGTCTCCCTTGGCATCAATTGTACCTTTCAGTTCACCATTAACATAGACAGAAGCTTTCTGTGCTCCCTTATCCCATACACCTACCACATGGTAGTATTTGCCCCGTTCGGGAACCACTCCACTACGATTCCATTGCCATCCACCGGAAGTCAGGTTGGGGAGAAACGTAATTTCTCCTTTTTCTTTAGCCAGTAAGAATCCTGTACCACCGGCTTGCATGGAACTGAACATCTTGATTTCAGTGCCAGTCTGAGGCTCAGAGTCATACATGAACAGGGCTTCCAAAGTGTGTCCGTCTGCCAATGCATCCTTAAACGCCTGATTACTTTGGTAATCTACCTTATAGTAGCCAGAACTAATAGCCGTGCCCGGTGTATGATTGAAGCGAGCCACGTAACAGCCATAGCTATCATTATAGTAAGTCATCAAACTGGATCCTTCAAATGTCTGCACAGTGTGTTTCATCGGAGATGCATCAGTAGCTGTCCCATCATTATTGAATATAATATCCAGAAGAAGAGTTTTCTCTTTAATGGGTAAGTCTTGCGGTGCCTGCCGTACAGTCATAGAATGGATTTTTTTGTCATTCATATAGAAATCCACTATACTTTCGCGCGTTTCAGTCGTTTCATTGGCTTCAGCCGAGAAAGTAACGGAGCCGTCATTTTCTCCACTTGCCGGAGTGATGGAAAGCCAGCCTGCCGTTTGCGGTTTGTCTATTTTCCAAGAGGCATTCGATTTAACGAAAATCGTTTCTGAATGTTTATCCGGCCCCATATCAAATGTAGTAGGATTGCTTTCACCGGAGATCTCAATTGTGAATGATGCTTCTGCCGTATCTTCTGAGCTATCACATGCATAGCCAATGAATGTCAGCAAAAAAAATAAAAGTAAATTCTTTTTCATAATATTAATTATTAATGAGTAGTTGGTTAATAATCGTTCAACATTACATGATAATATGATTTTCATCGTTTCGGTATGCGTTGTATGGCAGTGTTTGTAGTCGTTACTCCACAGGAGTAATTTTCACAAAAGAAACTCCGTGATAGGGAACCTGTGTCCGGAACTCCCCATTGTATTCCCCTAAATCTTTTTGCCGCCACAGATCGCGAACAGACACTTTGCCTGTAATTCCCAGTTGCTTGAGAGCTAATTCAAAATCATACGTCTTCATCTGGATAGCTTCAGCCTCATCCTGATCCCACAGGATAAAATAAGGATCTATCTGGAAGAATCCTACTGCATACGAGCCATCATATAGTTTCTTGTACCATATCTGCCCATTGTCAGTCAGCAATTTTGTGACCGGTGCTGCCAACGGGTCCTGATTCACAGCAATCACTTCATTATTTGTCAATAAACTCAATGTGAAATCATCTATATCGGACATATCACAACCGATCAATAACGGAGCGGAGAGAATGCACCATAGAGAGATATGAGAATATTGTTCATCAGGAGTCAGAGCCGATTCATGAACCTTCTCTCTCCAAGCCTTACCCAGTTTTCCTACCACCAGCATATCGGGATCATTATAGTTCCCCGGTGCAGTAGCCTGAGCACAAACATCCTGAAAACAACCAATGGCTGTCACAACATTCCATTCATCGGTAATGTCACGGGTGGTGCGCCACAACTCACCTCCTGCTTCCCTTGCCCAGTTCCAGACATTGGGAGCACCATATCCCACACAATAGACAATGTCCCGATCCACTTTATCCAATGCATCACGCATAACAATATAGGGTTCCCGGATTGTTTTCTCTTCAGAATCCTTCTGAACCGCATGATAGCCGCAATGATCATATTTGAGATAATCTACTCCCCATCTGCCCCAAGTCCGTGCATCTATTTCCTCATGCTGATAACTGCCCAGATAATCACCACATGTTGTCGGTCCCGGTGAAGAATAAATACCGAATTTCAATCCCAAGGAATGAATATAATCAGCCAGGCCTTTAAAATCAGGGAATTTCTCATTAGAGAGCAGTTCTCCCTGCTTGGTGCGTTCGGCAGCTTCCCAGCCGTCATCAATGTTCACATACGTCCATCCGTATGCATGCAACTTTTCATTCATCATGCGGGCAGCCTCGCGCACTTTCTCATCATCTACAGAAAGTCCCCAGCAATTCCAACTGTTCCATCCCATCGGAGGAGTCAGAGCAATCCGGTCTCCTATTTTCAAGGTAATCTCTTTTTCGGCTACACCTTTTTCGTTCATGGCTTTCAGAAGCACTTTGAAATCTCCTCTAAGTTCGGTCTTTCCCGTAATAAAGCCGGTGGAAGTATCTAATTTCAGTCCGGCAGGGAGTCCTGACGCTTCAAAAGTCATAGGCCGGTTACCACTTGCCATAATCGTCATCAGGAACGGATTTCCCGGACGGGCACCATATACCAGAGGATTATTAATCCGTGGAGTTTCCGGAGCTTCCGGTGTCAGAATGTACTTCTCCTTAGCTACAGGCTTCGGCCAGGCAGGTATCGGGGTAATCTCTCCACGAGTCACAAACTTCACATTCAACCAGTCGGCATGGTCGTACATAATGCCATCGCCACATTCTTCCACCAATAGCAACACTTTATCAATACCGGAGAGGTTGACATTGAACTCTTTTACGGGATCGCCCTTCTGCATCACACCGCTTTTCCAAAGTTCTTTTTTATCTCCGATTATCTTGAACTGCAATTTACCGGCATACAGGTTGTTATCATCGGCTCCAACCAAGCCACTCACTGAAACGGCTTTACCACCCAAATCATACAGCATACGGCTGATAGAATGAGCTCCGATCCCCCGTTCATACACAACACCATTTACCGTAAGCGGAGTCCATACCACAGACTGATTTATCTGCGGTATTCCCCAATCCTGCACAAAACAGGAGTCCTTATAAACTTCATCCAACCAGAGTTCACGCTTCGGCCCGTTATTACAAGAGGAAACAAACCACAAGTTTGCCAAAAGAGCCAATGCGATAATTACTTTTGTTCCAAATTTCATAGTACTTTGCTTTTTATTTCAGGACCGGATTAATAAACAACTCATCTATATATACCTGTTGCGGAGCTTCAAAAGCGACCTTTACATAGCGTACATTTTCATCCAGTTGGTCAAACAATATGCTTTCAATCCAGGCATCATGCTTGTTGTTCGGGAAATAAGGGGCGTCTTTTATGGAAGACAGATTATACTCTTTACCGTCTATTGAAGTATACAGATATGTCTTCACCGGCATACCTATCTTTTCCGGATTATAATTCAGCATACGCAACATAGCTTTCTGAACACGGGTTTTCTTTTGCAGATCCACTACAAATTCATGATAGCCGGCCTCAAACTTCACCCAGCGGGCATCCTTACTGTCCTCTTCAGCAACCTTACCATCCAGTAACGGTTGCAAACCGGCCTTTCCAAGCATCATTTCCGGAGTCGCTCCATTGACCAATTTCTCCATAAAAGCCGCTTCCATCAGTTTCCAATATTCCTTTCCGTTCTTCCAGTCCATATAGTCAGTATACACTTTGTTCGACCAGACAGGTTGCCCCAGTTGGTACTTTGACTCAGGATCCTCAATGATACCGTAGAACATAAATGAAATGATCTTATCAACCCCCGCCGCAGATGCTGCAACCTGCTGGGACAGCAGCCTCGGATAAGCAGCCGGAATCAAGGCAGAAGTACGGTCATTGGTACCCTCTTCCCAAGTGAAAGTCTCACAATTTGCCCACATTTCAATATTCAGGCGGTTATGAATATCACGCAATCTCTGCCAGTTCTTCTTCAGACGGGGAAGTGTGAACTGATCGCGTACACACCCCACTTCATCCTGATAGGCAATGATATCCACTTTTAGTTTTTGCATTTGCTTCTCATATTCCGGATTATCAAATTCTGACAATCCGATTCCATAAGGAGAAATCAGGGTTTTCTTGCCCGGAGCCAATTTTTTAGCCTTCTCTGATAAAGTATTTACCGACTGCACCGCATGCTCCGCAAAAATAGGACACAGACAATCTTCTACCGGTAAATACCAGCCATAAAAGGCCTTGTGGTTTTTATAAAGGGATGCCAACTCTTCCATAATCCGGAGTTGCCGTTCCTTAATTGCCGGATCAAGCAGATTATCATCCTGATCCTTTGCCCAACCACTACTCATGAAAATCTTCATATTATGTTTGGCCGCTTCATCCAGAATAGCATCCACAGGACTTTTCTTATCCTTATTATACCACCAAGGCATTATTTGCGAAGGATAATAAGATTTTCCTTCATTGGCAACCTCCATTAATACCAGATATTCGATACCCATAGCCGACAATTCACGTACTTTAGCCTCCCACAATTTCGGGTCCATATTATCAAAGCTCTGAGGATTCGTATATTTATTACGTACATCCTTGTATGCCAGATTGATCCAGCTACCTGTAACAGGTTTCACCCCCAAAGCCGACTCGGTGGTTTTCTCTTTTTTCTGCTTGCCGGAAGCGGCATTATCCGCACCCACCGTAGCTACCGGCAGCGTAACCAATAAAACTGACAGAGCAAATCCTATCATTTGAAATTTCTTCTTCATAGTACACATATATAAATCTATAATTAAGTGATCAACTTCCTCCAGACACTATAATCAGTACCAAACCGGAGATAAAAAGAATAAGCATCAGCGTAAGCAACAGATTAGTAGACTTTGAAGCCCCCTTAAACTCTTTCCAGATGAAGAGCCCCCATAAGGCGGCTACCATCGTTGCCCCTTGCCCCAGCGCATAGGAAATAGCCGCACCGGCTTTTCCGGCAGCGATATAGCTGCAAGCAGTTCCCAATGCCCAGATTATACCGCCCAACACACCCACCAGATGCGTATTGAAGTTTCCTTTGAAATACTGGCTGTAGGACACAGGTTCCCCCATAAAAGGTTTCTTCATCACCAGTGTATTGAACAGGAAATTACTGATAAAGATACCTATTGCAAACACGAACAAAGCAGAATAAGGAGTCATCATGCCTGCTGTGGGTGCTTCCAGATTTTCCAGGTCCATAGCTGCCGCCACAAAACGGTAAAAGAACGCCATCAGGATACCGGCGCATACAGCAATCAGGATACCTTTCTTACGGGTGCTCTGACCGGATGCCTTGGAAACTTTTCCGGATGCTATTCCATTAAAGATAATAGCCAGCACAATCAGGAAAACGCCCAGGAAAAGAATGACGGGATCTCCCTTCGGAACACTGAAATAATTGACAAATACACCCAGTACCAATGCCAGCCCCACCCCTACAGGAAAAGCAACCGACATCCCTGCCAATGACATAGAAGCCGATAGCAGAATATTAGAAGCATTGAATATCACACCACCCAAGAAAGCACTCCAGAAGTTCTCCGGACTCACTTGCAACAAGTCCTGTATAAATCCTCGTCCGGCCTCTCCCGTGCTGCCTAAAGTCAATCCCCAGATCAGAGAGAAAAGAACGATGCCAATCACGTAATCCCAATAGAACAACTCATAACGCCAGGTCTTTGCCGCCAACTTCTGAGTATTTCCCCACGATCCCCAGCAAAGCATCGTAACCCAGCACAACGCCACTGCCAATCCGTAACTTTCAACTATAAACATAATCGGTATTTTTAGAGGTTAATTTATTCATTCAGGTCCAGTTCTTTACGATGAGGAATAGAAGACTGCGCTCCCATTCTTGTCACGGCAACAGATGAAGCTTTAGAAGCCATTACAGCAGCTTGCCTCAAGTTCATACCTTCTGCCAGTCCCACACATAAAGCACCATTGAAAGTATCGCCGGCAGCCGTTGTATCAACAGGTTCCACTTTAAAAGCATCCACACAATACGAAGTATCACCTTCTCTCACCAAGCATCCCTTCGAACCCAAGGTTACAATTATATTCTGTACTCCCATCGCACTGATTTCTTTTGCAACCCGTTCCGCATCAGCATCATTCACAATCTTTATACCGGTAAGCATTTCGGCTTCAATCCGGTTGGGAGTAATCATAAACAAGTATCTGAGTAACTCTTTCGGAAGGCTCCGGGCAGGGGCCGGATTCAAGACTACCTTCACCCCTTTTTCAAAAGCTCTCCTGGCAGCATATTCCACCGTTTGAATCGGAATTTCCAGTTGCATCAACAAGATGTCTCCTTCGCACATTTCCTTCACAACTTTATCCACATCCTGCTCGTTCAGCAGCATATTGGCTCCGGAAGCCACCACTATACTATTCTCCGCATGATCGTCCACACTGATCAAAGCAACTCCGGAAGCAGAGTTTTCATCAAGAGTGATATATTTTGTATCTATTCCCTCTTTCTTGAAATAATCCACTGACTGCTGTCCCAGTATATCATTCCCCAACTTTGCTACAAAGATCAGATTACCACCCAGCCTTTTCACTGCAACTGCCTGATTGGCTCCTTTACCGCCCTGGTTCATAAAGAATTCACCACCCAGAATGGTTTCACCGGGAGCCGGCAGATGAGAGGTCCTCACCACCATATCTATATTGGAACTGCCAATTACTATAATTTTCTTCATGGTACTATATTTTAAATAAATAAATGCATGTATGTATCACCGTGACAGAACGAACGTAGGAGCAACGCCCCCTGCATCCGATACTGCTACACGGGCTGTTATCACCTTCTCATCTCCCGGAAAGAGTGTAATGAAGTTATCACTCCAGAACACCGGATTAATCTCCTCTCCCCGGGCATCCTGCAAAGTCAGGTGGTTGAAGTGTGACAATCGGGCAGATTCGTTCTTCAAACAAATAGAAAAGACATATTCTCCTTCCTCTTTGCTTACTTTAACCTCTTTCTTCAATTCCGGTTTTTCCATAGAAGTAAACCAGAAAAAGTCCATGTGCTGTGAGTAGAACCAATATAAATTCTCCGACAACAGCTTTCCTGCTTTATCGTGAAGTTCCAGCTTCACAAAGTAGTTATAAGAATACTTGCCATGCTGAGGCACTGTAATAATCTCTTTATAGCAATCGGGAGAAACCGTCAGCTGCTGAGAATGTTGCCAAGCCACCCTCATATCATTATTGATTACTTTCGCCGTCACCTTTACATCATCCAGCACCCGGTGGGACGCATTAATGACCGATATCTTAAAATCATTGGCATTCAACTGTACGTGTACCGGCTCCATCGCTTTCCTTGCAAAATAGTAAGAAGCGTTCGGCGCCAGATACCAGTCATAAATCTGCCAGCACACATCGGGCCAGCAGGAATTAATCTTCCAGATCATCACGCCGGAAGTTATATCCCACATCCGATGATTGGCTGCCTCAAACATAGCACGATAACCGTCAGCACTCAGGAACTGGGCATTATCGGCATATTCTTTCGCCGTCTTCGGATCACCAAACATCGTGCGGATGGCATTGTCATAAGAACGGTAGCAATAATTACTCACATCCCAGGCGCCATGTTCCGCCCAAATGCTATCCAACGGGAAGATGGGGCTGTTTACATTGGCTGTACTCTCTGCGGTAGGAATAAATTTCCGGAGACTGTTGTACATCGGCACCGAAGGCATACCCAATTCATTGCGGAACATCTGCAAATAAACCTCACGTACTTTATCGAAGAAGTAAGAGGAAGGCGCCCAGTTATAGTCGGGTGCACCGTCATCCGTGGTTCCGGTGGGCAGGTCTTCCTTCAGATAGGGAGTCAGAGCATCCACATCCCAGTGGTAACTGGTGGTAGGGATGTATATACGTGTAGTATCAAGGCTCTTCACTTTCTCTTTCGTCAGCCTGTATAAGTTTTCATTCATCAATACTTCATTGACGCCCACCCACGAAATAATGGAAGGGTGGTTACGATACCGAAGCATCATATCTTCCACACAAGCAATCGCCAGATTATGATCCAGGGGATTGTTTTCGGTTTCAGTGCCGGGAGTCATGCGATAGCATTGATAGAAAACATGCCACCACATAAGGCCGTACTTATCAAAACTCTCAAACCACGTTTCGGAAGGAGAAGGCATATCTTCACTGCCTATCAGGTTGATGTTAGCCTCCGCCATCAGGCGTGCCTCATCATAAATACGCTTATCCGATTCCTCCAGCAGAATGTCCGGCTGAATCCAGCCGCCTTTGCAGAACACTCTTTTGCCATTCACATAGTAGACACGACCGTACTCAACCTCAGCTTTGTCCCCGTCAACCTCAACTCTGTTCAGCCCAACCTCAACTTCACGGATGCCAAAGTCGAACTCTTTTGTATCGGATACTTTTCCACCTGCATTATATGACAACTTGATGTGATGCAGATATTGTTCACCATATCCGTTGGGATACCACAGGTAGGGATTCTTTATCAACAAGGAAGGGAAATCTTCGGAAGTCAGTTCCACGACTTTCTTTTCACCTGCACCCAGGCTAACTTCCTTTGTAATCTTTATAGGCTTCAGATAACCTTCCATGTGTTTGGTATAGGTGGGGAACTTCACATCGTTTACCAGGGTAATCAAAGCATTCACTTTTCCCTCTATCGCTTTTCCTGAGGTATTCTTTACCTCCAGTTTGATGTTCACATCCGCCAGCGAAGTATCCTGTTTGGGTAAAGTAGTAACAATGAAAGGATTCTCGATCACGACTTCATCGGTAGCCTCTATCGTTACCTTCTGATAGATACCCATATTCCGGTCTCTTACCACCGGAGCACAGTCCCATCCACCGGATATCTTTAAAGTCTCATCTTTAAAGATGTCATAAGAATGTCCACGCACAGGGCCGAACACTTTCAGCTGGGTACCCGGAGTAGGAACACCCGGATGATCCACCTGATATATCTTCACAGCAACACAATTGTTCGCTCCGGGAAGGGCATAGTCCGTAATATCGAGCTTGAAACGGCGGAACATTCCCACAATATCATTTTTATCGGCTACAAGCCGGCCATTAACCCAGACGTCCGCCCGATAGTTAATGCCGTAAAGGGTCAGCCATACTTTCTTACCTTTATAAGATTTGGGCAGAGTGATTTCCGTACGATACCAATAAGGGTCCTGCCAAGGGTTTCTTCCACTCTTCAGATAGTTATATTTAGCCAGATCCATCCGGGCATTGAACTCGTCCGAAACATCGGGGATTAAATAATTATTGAGTCCGATACGCGGGTCGGGATATACATTCTCTTTCACCAAAGCATTCAGCACAGTAGTGGGAACTGTAGCCTGATACCACCCGGTTGTTGGATAGGATGGTTGCGAAACTTTGGCATCCGCATCGGCTATCTCGGATGAGTTTATAATTCTCCAATGCTCCAGTTCCAGAGATTGGGCTTTCAGCAACATGACATTGCAAAGTAGCAGGATAAATAATATGTTTCTCATAATTTCTGTTATTCTATTGCGGTAACCTTTGCACCATGCGTAAAACTACCGGGCACTAATTTCATTTCCTCCGCCCACGCATTTACCATCAGCTGCACGGGAATAATGGATGGAATGGCAAATAAGTCAGAACGCTCACAACAAACGTGTACTTCCAGCAAGTCCGGACTTTCAATGCCGGAAGCCGCATCCGATATGAGAATCACTTTACCTTTAAAACTCAACACATCCTCCACAAGTCTGATACTTGGATGATAAACGCCGGATTGTGAATGAGCATAAACAATGCAGATAAAATCAGGTCCTACCATTTCCAAGGGACCGTGCCGAAACTCCCCACCCAATAAGGCGGAAGCGGGAATCTTGGTGGCTTCCATAAACATCAGGGCAGTTTGGGCAACGGCAGCGAAAACCGTTCCCCTGCCTATCACTTGCACAAACGAATGTCCCTTCAGGAAAGTGAGCGAACGGGATAAATACGTATCTCTTTCCGCCAGCTGACGTTCAACTTCACGGATTATTCCATCTAAAGCCTCCTCATTCACTTCATGCCTCTTCAGGGATTCTGCGAGCAGATAAACCGCCAGATAGGTTGTAATAAAAGTTTTCGTGGAGGTCATCTCTTCTTTGCCTGCCTTGCACAGCAGGCAATGAGTAGCCATTACGGTCAAAGAACTTCCGGATTCGTTCGTGATTCCGATCACCGTTATTGGCAACCGGCGCTGCTTTTTAAGCAATTCAATCACTTCGTAGCTTTCACCCGACTGTGAAACGGCAATCAGCAAAGTGCGTTCCGTCAACGAAGGAGATTGAAAATGAAGCAATTCTCCGGCATTAATCGCGGAAGCGGGTATGGAAGCAGATGAGATCATTGTCGCAGCTGCCTGCGATATAAAGTAGGAACTTCCCATGCCGGTAAATACGATCCTGTCATATTCACCGGATTTCCATAAGGCACAGACAGTCTTCAAGCTTTTCTTCCCTTCTTCCGAACGGTAATAGCAGAAAGTCTGTTTCAATGCTTCCGGTTGTTCCTGTATTTCTTCTAAAAACTTATTCATAATAAAGTATTTCCCGTTTACTGATTGAGCATACCACGAGTTTCTTTCAGTTTCACCGGGTGAAACTGAGAGTTTCATGCTTTGGAACCAGGAGTTTCATCCCTTGAAACAAAGGGTTTCATTGCTTGAAACTCTTTGTTCCATCCGATGAAACTTTGCTTTTAATAGGGTTGCTTATTTTCCTTCAAGGTATTTCTTATACCCTTCATAGGTATCTGTTCCCGGTTTGAAGGTAGCCCAACTGAAATTCGTAATATGATCAGTAAACATTCCGGCTACTCTCAGCTGTTCCTCCAGCTCGGTCCAGGGTTTGGTCCGCATGGTAATTCTCGGGCACCAGCACTCTTTGAACGACTCTATATCTACTCCGAAAATCACTCCGTTAGCATCGCAGGCTTTCTTTATTTCGGCAAACCAGTTGGGCAGGTCCACATCAAAATCTACCAGACAACGTCCGCCTATATCCTGAAGATAAAGCACATCTATATCGGGAGTCTGGGCAAAGATCTTACCAAACCATTTTCCGCAGAGGTCAGCGGGCATTCCCCTCCACAAAGCAGGAGCTATGCAGACTTCTTTCGGAGACTTCGACTTCACATAAGCCGCCACTGTCTGCAAATAATTAGCCAGCATAGACAAGGCAGGTTCCTGCTGCCAGCCTACCGGATACGAACCGTCATGAAATTCTTCGGTTATGTACCATCCCGCCAGACTGGGATGATTCCCCCAAAGGGCAAACAGTTCATCGAATACTTGTTTATTACGCTCCACCAGAAATTCATATTGTTCCGGTTTTGTGGTATCTTCCTTGCTGTAATCACCGGGGTATAGTCCGACAATCAGCTTCATCCCGTTACGCTCGGCAGCGTCGAACATTCGGTTCATGATATCATATTGTTTGGTCACCCACGGCAGATTTGTCGGCGAATAGAAAGAAGATTTCTCATTCGTGCGGTCATTGAAACCTTCGGCATACTGGATAATCCAAGTGTCAATGCCCACTTCACGGCTTGCTTTGAATTCTTCATCCCAGTTGGTCTCTTTATAGACGCCATTCAGCTGAATGAAAACACTGGAGAACTTGGGAGTTCCCTTGAATTCAGGAGTATAAGAGGTCAGTTGCTCCAGATTGTCGATGCAAAACTCACCTGTACACGTGCTGTTATCATCGTTCGTGATTTCAAGACGATAACCTTCAAGGCGGTTCAGAACCAGTTTGTTTTCGCCCAGATCACGCCCTTTGGCAAAAGTAAAAGCCTCATAAGGCATCACTACACGTGTCCATTCTTCATTGGTCAGTACATCCTTATCCACATACTCGAAGAACTGCCAGCGATCTTTCTCATGAAGCACATCCTGCGTAAACTGATCCACATCCTGAATAAGCATGAAACGGAATGTACCTTTATTATTCTTATTACCTTTCACCCAGATGGAAAGTCCCAACGGATGGAAAGACAAGTCACTGCGATAGTCTCCCCCACTCTGCTGGATATATACGGATTCGGTTCCGGACGCATTGCCGGAGAAAGAGTATTTAAGTTCGAAGCTTCCCGTTCCCTCCACACAGTCATCGCTGATAAAACGGTCTATCGAGGTTTGCGGTGACTCGGGAAGTCCTTTCATTTCGTACACCACACAGCTCATCTCGTCGTAAGCATTCAAAGTCTTTACCGCACGTGCTTTCGCTACTATCTCCTCTGCTGTGGGGGCCTGCTTACTACCGCAAGCCGCCAACACAAGCAGCAGAGAAGAAATACTGATTAGGGATAGTATATTTTTCATATTTATTTCGTTGTATAGATTATTACTTCGGTTATCCATATTTTCCCGTTCGATACGGGATTTTTCCATTTAAAAGTTACAGTGTGCTTCCCTACAGGACGGTCATAGCAGAAGAACAATTCACACTTCCGGTGATTGATATATTGGGGCAAGGCGGTTGTTTCATAGAACTGCCCATCGATATATACATCCATCTCCGCCGTATAGTCCGTCGGAAGCCCACCTGCCACATATCCTTTTACGACCAATCCGGTTCCTTCGAAAGAGAAGGGATTTACATCATCTATGGATTTCTCTATTGTAAGTTTATCGCTCACTTTCAGATTCTCAAAAGCTACTTCCAAAGCAACAGGTCTGATGTTCTCCCGTCTGATTATGAAGTCTGTTCCTACCTTCCCGTTTCCATGCTTCTGCAACATCTCGCTGGCATGTCTGTACGTCATGTCATAGGCTTTATTCAGACTGATATCCGTATTGGAGAAAGGTATGTCTTCTACTTCATACAAAGCTTCTTTCCAGGATTCGGGGATGTTGCTGTATCCTATCATGGTTCCCAGAATACCTGCGGCTGAAGCCGGATTACAATCAGAGTCCTGACCGGCACGCGTGGCGATATCTATGGTCTTTGTGAAATCCCCCTGTCCGTAAAGCAAGCCCAGGAGTATATAGGCACCGTTTATCTTCGTACCGATATTAAAGGAATTATGAATGCCTTCGGGACAGCTGATTTCTTCGCTCCACTTGTTCTGCAACTCGAACCAGGTTCGTTTCCAGTCTTTCGGATATTTCCTGTGCCAGCGAATTACGTCCGACATACACTTGTGGAAATCGCTTTCTTCCGGTATCACCTTCAGCGCTTCTTTTACGATATATTCTATATCATTGCTGACATAAGCCAAAGAGTACATGGCTGCCACATAAACTCCGCCATACCATCCTTCACCATAGGACATGATAGGCCCCATTCTATCGCAGATTTCAGCGGCCTGATTAGGCATTCCCGGTGACATAATCCCGGCAAAATCCGCTTCAATCTGGAAGTCGATGCAATGTGCATGAGGGTTATTCTTCCAGTAACCGCTCTGGGGTGCTTTCACTCCTTGCAACAGATTGTAGCGGGCTACCTGGTTGGCATGCCACAACGGATATTCTGTCCGTCCGAAAGCCGTCGCAAAAGAATCAACCGGAGCATCCAGCCCGCATCTTTCGAAGACTTCCACAAAAGTCAGATCCACATAAACATCATCATACAAACCGGGAAAGGTATCATACCAATTCTTGACCGTATGCTTATCCCAGGGAATGGGAATATAATCCTGAATGATAGTTCCCAGGAATTTAAACTCAGTAGGTCCTCCGTAACTGCATCCCAAGGTCTGACCCGCCCAGGCACCTTTCACTTTATCACGCAGGCTCTGCTCGGACAGAACCACTTCTTTCTTTCCTTTATGAACGGCGGCAGCCAGATCGGCTATAAAGAAGAAAGCCATCAGAAGCCATATTATATTTCTTTTCGACATACTCATTTCTTGTTTCCATTTTCAGGTTTACTCAATCACTCTATCCGTCAGATCCCAGCCCATAATCGTAGAGATATAAGGAATTATCCACATCGCCATTTTCTTATGTCCCGAATATCCGGGATGCCATGCAGCCCCCAGGTCGGTAGTCCGGTTATAGAGATTCTTATCCAGTTTCAGTAGAAAGACTTTCGGATCATTCACTTCATTTATTATCGCTTCATAATAACTGAATACAGGAGCCTGCATAGCTACAGGGTAAATGCACAATATGGGAATATCTCCATAATGCTCACGCAGTTGTGCAAGAATCTGTTTGTACGCTTTGGTGAATTCGCTTTTGTAAGGATGAGGCTCCGTTGAGAAATCATTGGAACCTAAATTGATAACTACCAGATCCGGACGATATTCCTTAAAATTCCATTTATGGGTGAGGTCTTCGTCAAAGGTATTCAGCATCCGGTCTTTCATCGTAACCTTCGACACGCGTACCGAATCACCATAATTGCGAGCGGCTCCTCTACCGGAATGGGCAATCAGTGTATAGTCCGCATCATAATAACGGGCTACCATAGAGGCAAATGTGAGATTACAATTTTCCGTCTCTACCAGGAAAGGTTCATCGCGATGTTTCCCGTCTGTGCCATATCCGCAGGTGAGTGAGTTTCCGATAAACTCGATATGCCGTGTGCGCACTGCCGGCTCTTTCGCTAGGCGTCCCGAACCGGACAAGACAAACTGATGGACAGTTGTCTTGCCGAATTCACCTTCGGAACGTTTCTGTATCTTCAAACTATGAATGCGCTTGTCTATGCCCGATACCAGATGAATCAATGTATCCGTTCCGCATACTTTCACGACTTTATGCAGTTTGCCATCAACAAATACATTATAATAGCTCGTTCCTGTTTCAGAAACTTTCACTGACAGCTTTCCACCAGTAAAGCGGGTTTCCAGATAAGTACCTACCCAGTCGAAAGCTACCGAACCATCGGGGGAAACCAACGTTCTGCCGGTATATCGCACGGCAGGATCATTCCCTTTGTAAACAGTTCCATTTTTTTGAGCTTTCAGTTCCGCAGAGCAACTTATCCCTATCAGGATAAACAGATATAGACAATAACGTTTCATCATTTTCTTTATTTACGTTTCTTATTTTTAGCTTTCAATTCTTTCAGGTATTTCATGTATCCGTTGAACAAGTCGATAGTGCGTGCTTCGCCCACACGGATAGACATCTTCGGATCATTGAATACCCCCGGGAACTGATAGCAAAGAATCTTCTCGAAGTTATCAAACAGATTCAAGTCACGGATGATTTCTTCTACCGGACGGGGATAGAGGGAGTTATCCGGATTGAACAGGAATACTTCCAGGTCGAACCACAAATGAGCTTTAGCCTCATCACAAACTTTCTGCAACATATTAGCCGCTTCCTTACCGGTCAGATCACCGTCCGGCATACGGGCAAATCCGAATGGGCACAAGATATCCAGATGCTCCATAAGTGCCGGATATGTATCCATTCCGTTGGGAACTTCAAAACTGTTGGTAGCCAGCATTATCGGTTTGTCCGGTGCAAGTGCGTTACAGTAAGCCTTAAACTCTTTGAAGAAATTCACGATATCGTCTTTTCTCTTTTTACGCATCTCGGGGCGTTGTTCCCAGTTATCCAGACCGCCGCCACTCTCTTCGGATACATAGAAGGCATAAAAGGATTCGTGGTGACCATACATATCCCACAGTTCTTTAGCCACCCGTTTGTGCCATTCCAAAGATTCGGGGGTAAAGTCGAACCAGGCAAACATACCCACTCCCATCAGTACATTCATGCCCTGTTTATCGGCTTCCGTCAGGATGGCTTCAATCGGGTCTTTGGCTGTAAGTTCCATACGGCCGGGATACAGTTTGGAAGGATAGAAGGCTTTACCTACATAGTTATCCACATTGGTAGTATGTTTGCCTACATATTCTTCATTGCGGAAAACTTCCTGAATGACCACCATATTCATTTCCAGCTTATTCATGGAACGGATCAACTCTCTCCATTGATCATCGGTCATCTTCTTAATATCCTGATTCCAATGTTTTCCTTCGATTTCGCTCCAGTGATAGATGCCCGTCCAGGCACCGGATATCTGTTGGATAGAGCGAATATCCGATTCAATCACTTCTATATCTTTTGTCTTCCGATAGGCCTTGCCTTCATTAGCCACTTTGAAGATCACTTTATTCTTCCCCACCCGGTCCTTGGTAGGTATAACCACCTTAACCGTTTCGACCTTTCCGGCAGGGATTGTCACAACCGTTTCGTATAACAGTGCATCTTTATTCTCTTTATTCCAATACAAAGCTACCTGATAAGTCTGTTGTGAAGCACTTTCGTTCACAATACCACCGCGGATATCCAGATCGACCTTATTAGTGATTTTTCCCGGAGGTATTAAAGTTAAGCTCACTTTATTCTCCGCCTGCAAACTTACCAGACTGAACAAAGAAAAAAGAAGTAAAAAAGTACGTTTCATAATCATCTTTTTAAATTAGAATTAGTTAAAACTACCCGGATAAGAAATCCGTGATTCAATCTCGCCACCGGCCAGACGAATATAGGAATCGAACTTACGCTCTCCCTCCTGCAATATGATTACACGGGCACCGTTAGCCAAATTATTGTACACCGTATTTCCACCAGAATAACGCCCATAGGCCAATAACACCTCCTTATACATAACTGCATAATCATTGTTATGATCGTGACCGACAAATGTCCCCATAACATCTCCACACTCCTTGATAGAAGTAAACAGACCTGAATTAGTGGTAGGGCAAGCAACTCCTTCACCTCTCACTCCAAACAATCTGTTCTTATCTTCCATCACAGCATCTTTGTATTCGGGTATGGGAATGTGGAAGAAAGCCAATGCAGGAAGAGGGATATCATTATTTTGCTTCGTAAACTCCTTGCTTTGATTTCTGTACCAGGCAATCTGGTCAAACTTAATCCAGTCATATCCGGGTACTGACTTTATCTGCGTGTATGCATGAGAATCAATGCAATATAGAAGAGCCGCATTTTTATTCTTATCCTTTGACGACTTCACCGTCAAAACATAATCGGGAGCAACTTCGCCCTCACGGGCAGGCATCATACTGCCTTTCTTTTGTGAGAGATAATCATACAGTTCCGCCCGGGTGCGATCATACTCATCATCATGATTGCCAAATATCACTCCAAACGGAATATTGCGTCTGATGCAAGGCTCCAAAACAATGTCCAGCCCCTTAAAAGCTTCATTAGAAACAACCACATCTCCCGTAAACATGACGAAATCAGGACGTTCGGCATCCAATACTTCGTTTATACGATCCAGAGATATTTGTGAATTCGCCTGATCATCATATTTATAATGAACATCCGTAAACTGTACAATCTTAAACTTACCGTCACGATTGAACTTCAATACTTCTTTCTGGCCCAAAACCGTAAGAGCATTGAATAATACCATTAAGCATAAAGCAATTTTCTTACACATCATATCTTTTATTTTAAACTGTCTATAATCTTCAATAATAATTCAGGTTCATCTGTAGTAATATAGTCTACTCCCAACAAATAATATTGTTGTAGCTCTTCCGCATTATTCACCGTCCAGACATTGGTAAGCAAACCGGCTTCCCTGGCTTTTTGGGTCAGATTCTTATCCTGCCTGTATGCATAGTAAGAATAATCAATTCCTGAGATGCGGTCGTTCACCAAGTCTTTCAGTTCCTTCTTACCTTCCCATAAGTAAAGAGTTCTGGCTGTAGGGTCCAGTTCGCGGATACGTTTCAAGACTTCATAATTGAAACTGATATATTCCACATACCCCTGCATTTTCATGCGATGAACAATATTCACCACTGAGTCTGTCAACTGCAACGTACGTTCCAAGCCTTTTTGGGAATCTTTTATTTCAATAATAGGATGGGTACTATTCTGTGCCCTTGCAGCTATCAAGAGTTCCTGAAGTGAAGGCACCGGGTCTTTCTCATTAATCGTTTGTTGAAATAACTGCAATGAGGTGATATTTTCAACTTCCAATCCATATACATGCGGATCATGAGAAAGAACAACTCTATTGTCAGCAGTTAACCAGACGTCCAATTCAGACCCCTGACATCCCAATTCTACCGCATTCTGAAAAGAACGAACTGAATTTTGCAACACCCCTTTTTGTCTCCAGGCACCCCGATGAGCCACCACTCTGTTCTTACTGAAGCCGTCTTTCAATAATTCAAACTCACACTGCTGCCCATCAATCAAAAGGGTTATGCCGTATCTGTAACTCGTCTGCCCTGCTGATAATGCCCTATTCTTTTTCAGACAGATTGATTTCTCTTTAAGATCAATCCGGAAAAGAGAAGAAGTATCACTCAACAAACGAACATTGGAGGGCGTGGGATATATCCGGCCCACCACACTCCCCGACTGTCCCACGGGAATCAGATAATTATCCAACACATACTTCGAAATATCTCCGGCCCTTATGACGAAGGAGCTAAGAAGCATTCCTGCTATAAAGATTGCATTTTTCATTCTATTTTAGTCTACAATAAATATATACATAAATAAAATCCATATTAGATATCCGGATAAAGATTGCGAACAACACCCCTGTCCGTATATAGTTGTGGCGATGATTTAAGCGGGCTACACCCTTTTAGTGAAGAAGCTACACCCTTTTGCCCGGATAGCTACACCCTTTCACCCTTATGGTGTAGCCCTTTTCTATTTACCACTACACCTTCGGGTATTAGAGTCTCCTTTATTTACAAAAGTCCGTTATCTTCCAGATACTTCTTATAACTTGTGTAATTGTTTGTACCCTTCTTAAAAGTAACCCAACTGAAATTCGTGATATATTCGGTAAACAACCCTGCTACGAATAGTTGCTCCTTTAGTTCACTCCAGTTCTTTTCCCGATAAGGGACATTCGGACACCAGCAACTCTGGAATGATTCTATATCAACACCAAAATGTACGCCGTTGGCATCACATGCTTTTTTAATCTCAGCAAACCAATTAGGCAGGTCTACATCCACGTCCACCAGGCAACGTCCGCCAAGGTCCTGAAGGTATAAGTAATCAATATTGGGCGTCTGGGCGAAAATCCGTCCGAACCATTGGCCACAAAGATCAGCTGGCATACCTCGCCATAAAGCCGGAGCAATAGAAACGGGCTTATCCGATTTTGTCTTGATATAAGATGCCACTCCTTCAAGATATTTAGCCAACATGGATAAAGAGGGTTCTTGCTGCCAGCCTACAGGATAAGAACCGTCGTGAAATTCTTCGGTTATATACCAGCCTTCAAGGCAAGGGTGATTGCCAAATTGCTCATACAGCTCATCGAACACCATCTTATTTCTCTCTAAATTGAGATTATATTTCTCCGGTGATGCCGTATTCGTTTTACTGTAATCACCGGGATAAAGGCCTACAATCAGTTTTATGCCATTGCGCTCGGCAGCCTCGAACATTTGGTCGACAAAGTCATACTTCTCGGTAATCCAAGGCATGTTGGTATTCTTATAGAACGAAATGCTGGTGTTTTCTCCGTCTGTAAACTGCTCCGCGTACTGGATAATCCAGGTGTCAATGCCGATGGCACGGCTATCCTGAAACTGTTTATCCCAGTCTTCGTTGACATAAGCGGTATTCAATTGTACAAAAATACTGGAGAACTTGGGCTTTCCGCTTTTCAGTTCATAAGAGGTCAATTGCTCCAACGCGTCGATACTTACCTCGCCGGTGCAAACTTCATGTTTCGTATTTACGATTTCAATCCTGAATCCTTCAAAACGGTTTAGCAATAAGCCGTCAGCCGTAGCCCCCTGCCCCTTTTTATACAATTTGAACGCACTGTAGGGCATAACCAGACGGTTCCAACCTTCTTTGGATAATATTTCTTCGTCTTCGAAAGCATAATATTGCCATCTCTTACGTGTACTGTCATGCGGTTTGTCGGCGCTGAATTGCTTCTCATCCTCCATAATGATGAAGCGGAAAACACCTTTGTTACCTTTTTGACCTTTCACCCAAATGGAAAGTCCCAAAGGATAGAAAGACAGGTCGGGGCGATAATCTCCCCATGTTTCTTCGAAATAGACATACTCAGGATTTGAAGTCATAGGCTTACCGGAAAAACTGTATTTCAGCTTAAAACTTCCCACTCCTTCTTTATAGTCATCACCTAAATCATAGTCAATAGTGGCATTGGTAGGTTCTTCGGCACTGGTAGGACCAGTACGATAAATTTCGCACCCCAATTCATCGAAAGGGTTAATATTTTTAGTAGCTTTCGTGCTATTCAATATTTTGCGTATCTCTTCTTGCAGGTTATAGTCACCATCCTGACCGTTTCCTCCTCCGTTATGATCATCACTTCCACAGGAAGCCAAAATAAAACAGAACAGACTTACCAATATAGCAGTTGTTTTCATAAGGCATTAGTTTTAAAAGAGAGTGCCGCCGGATTAGCGGCACTCCCGATTTGAATTAATCAATGTGTATTATTGACGGAAATAACTCATCTTATACATTCTTACAATAGACTGTGATAAATCAAAGCCAACAACAGAGGTTGCAATGTACACATCATATCCGGTTGAGGTTGCTTCTTTGTAGACAGCAACGTCTCCCCAGCTAAAGTAATTCTGCCCCCATGCGGACATATCGCTTGTAAATACACAGAAGTCACCATATCCGTCATCGTCCGGTCCCAGTTCCATCTTAGAGGTATTGGTAATGTCGAATACCTTGAGGGTGGCACCACCACCGGCCCATTGGTCAGCACCTTGGTCATTGAGTGCCAAATAGGTATCATTTTCCACCTTAAATACATTGAAGCCAAGCAAGCGGTATTCGTGAGCAGCCGCATTCAAAGCTGTAACTTCCATGGATGTCGTAAAGATATTGAAGCGACTCTTCAAAGCCTCATCACTGTTTCCGTTTACCCACTTCGTATAACTGATGTAATGATCCGAATCGTCGGCCAATGAAGCACGCTGTATGGCAGGTGCGGCAGTCCAAGAACTTCCGGCCGGTCCGTAACGCAATTTATTAGGCTGATTGGCAGGAGTTACTAACTGACCATCCTGTAATTTCCAATAATAAATAGTCATATCATTAGGACCTGTACCATAAATATAAGCTGTACCGCTGGTTACATCACCTGCCACGCTCATGTTATATCCCAAATCTCCCGGACAACCATCACCGGCAGTATAGTCAAGCAGCAACTTATGTTCCTGATCTGCTTCAGAATAATAGAAGACCATGAAACCTGCACCGTAAATATTTTCACGGGAAGTAATCAAGTGGCCGGCATCATCCGTACGAGCCTTCATCATAAACGATCTTGCTGCATCTATAGTCTTAACCGCTGCTCCCGTCTTCATGTCATACAGGTAGATAGGACCATTATATTCCTGAACTGCCAGATATTGACCGTATATTGCTAAGCCTGTATTATTGCGGCTTGCCAATCCCAGATCGGTACAGTTCTTTTCCCACACTTTGGAGAACTTGGTTTTAGGCGGTGTCGGTACCACACGAATCGTATTGTTATGACGATTTCCCAATGCATCGATTACTGTTATTTTATAAGGCTCAGTGAAATCCATTTCACCCCCAACTCCCGGAACAACATAACAATTATGCTCCACACTTACGGTGCAAATCAGACGGCTTACATCGAGCGGGTCTTCATCCGTGGTAGGAACTTTCACCGTAATTTCTTCTCCCTCTTCATAAGGACCTTTCTTGGTAGCATAAAACTCCGTCGGATTATCAGGTATCTGAATGGTTACATTAAGTAGACCATTCACTTGGCTTTCATGTGCTGTGCTCAAGTCAGGAGACTCACAGGAAACCAAGAGCACTGCCCCAAACAAACACGCTGTTGCTGCAATTCTATTAAGTATTTTCATAGCTTCATTTTTTTAATTATTTCCATTCGTCAAACTGTTCACAAGCAGGGTTCTGCTGAATTTCTGCAATAGGAATAGGGAAGCGATTGTATTTCTCCAGATAAACACGCGTTTTACCAGCATCACAATCCACAACATTGTATTCATATCCATCACCTACTTTTGTCGGCTTCACTCCTTCCATGTGAGTACCATTCAGGACTGTAGTTGCCAATCCCCAACGACGGAGATCCCAAAAACGATGTCCTTCAAAAGCTAACTCTACCATTCTTTCGTGGCGGAGAAGTTTCATGAATTCAGTTTTTGTACTGGCTGATACTGCCGGCAAATCAACTCTGTCTCTTACTTCATTCAATGCTTCCAATGCTTCAGTAAGTTTATCTTGCATTGCCATTGCTTCCGCATAGATCAATAGAACTTCAGCATAACGCATATAATAGAAAGTCAGGTCAGTTCTACGCATTTGGCTCTTACTAATTTCCGGATCAAACAACTTACGCATATAGTAACCTGTGCAAGTAGTACCACCACCTAAACCATAGCCATCCACACTACCTTCGTATGTGTAAAGTGTTTCTCCTTTCCATTGACAACCATTATAAAGGATGGAAGCATAGAAACGTGGTTCACGGCCTTCATAGGGGTTGGCAGCCATTTCAGGATTGTTCCAATCAAACTCTTTACCATCAGCCATCTGATAAGCCGATACCAACGTCTCTGTCGGACTGATTTCAGCATAGCCACCATCACTGGGCGGACAATTGAAATAATCAAAAGAATAATCCAACGTCTCGTAAACATAACCAAACTCTATGACACTTTCATTATTTGCAACCGGTTTCGCTCTTCTATTCAGAAACAACTTTCCATAATCCTCATACAGTTCATACCCTTGCTTTTTCAATTCGGCAGCAGCATCGGAAGCATCTTTCCAACGCTCAGCATAGAGCATAGCACGAGCTTTCATTCCATAAGCTGCACCACTTGTCAACTTACCGGCCTCTACAGTACTTCTCAGAGGCAAATTTTTAGCTGCAAAGTCTAAATCCTCTGCTATGAAATCCCAACATTCATCCGGTGTACAACGCGCATGCTCCTTTTGTCCAAGTTCAGGTAACTGCTTGTACAGGATAAAACTAGCTCCATACCGCTTCGCCAAATCAAAATTAGCCACTGCACGGAAAAAACGGAATTCCGCCTCTGCACGTTTGGCAACCTCTTCAGTAAAGTTTTCACGGTGTTTTTCCAATCCTTCCAAAGCACGGCAACAAGTCAATTGCCAGGAATGCCTATTATTCCAGTTGTCAAAAAGATTACTGGCAGAAGTAATAGGAGTAGAACCGAATACAAACAAATTAGTATTGGCAGCCGGATTATTGGCTTTCAAAAGATCAGCGCATGCATCATCAGTGATTGAATAATATCCTCCGATCAAAGAATAAAAGCCATTAATATACAATTGCAGATTCGTTTCATTCGACCAAGTGATATCGTCAGGATAACTACTTGTCAGAACAGGATCAATATCACAACTACTCAGCGTGAAGCAAGCAGAAGCAAATACTGTTATTATCTTATTTACTGATTTCATTGTATTAGTTTTTTAGAAAGTTACATTTAATCCAAATTCATACGTACGCTGTTGAGGATAGTATCCCTGATTTACACTTGGCATTTCAGGATCCATATGCTCCAGATGAGATAAAGTAAACAGGTTACCACCGGCTACATAAGCACGAATTCTTTCAAAGCCAGCCTTTTTACTCCATTTCTTTGGTATGGTGTATCCCAACTGAATAGATTTCAGACGTACATAAGAACCATCTTCTACCCACCAGGAAGAGAATTTTCCACCATTTGATCTTGACTCGATTCCTAAACGAGGATATTTAGCATCAGTATGATCGGGACGCCAAGCACCTTCCACCAAATAATAAGGAGTATTTCCATCAGCATAGAAAGGACGTGTATAGAATGTATCATCACGAATTCCACTACTATACAATCCGCATAAATTTACATCAAACAGAGCTGCACCTTGCAACAACATATTGAAATCAAAACCTTTCCATTCAGCACCCAGATTCAAACCAAACATCATTTCCGGTGTATTGCTACGACCAATTGGAACCATATCCTGATCCCAGGTAATCTTACCATCACCATTAATATCTTTCAGTTTGATATCACCGGGTAATGTCGGACCGAAAACAGCACTATGAGCTATTTCTTCTTCCGACTGGAATAAACCATCTGCAACAAATCCCCAGTATCTTCCCATCGGGCCACCAGTAGCACGTTTATAATCAGGCACATTGGCATCTTCCGTCATTTTCAACACTTTGTTACGAGCCCAGGAAAGATTACCTCTTACATGATAAGTAAAATCTCTTATATGATTATTATGAGACAATACGAGCTCAAAACCACGGTTATCATGAGAACCATAATTGATATACGTTGGATAGTAAGATCCCAGCGATGGCGGGAAGTTTGCTGACTGAGACTCCAATGAACGGGTGGTCTTCATATAGAACACATCCAATTCAACACCCAATAAACCATTCCACATACTAGATTCGATACCAACATTATAAGTATCAGTCAACTGCCACTTCAAAAAAGGATTTACCGGGCTACTCAATCCCAAATATTTCTGGGGACTGGTACCGAATAATACTGTCGGGTCAGCCGATAAAGTGGCTGTCGAGAAATAAGTCATCGTATTACTAATGGCACGATCGCTACCTAAACGTCCTACAGATGCACGGATCTTCAGGTTTTCCATAAAAGGAACGGCTTCCTTAAAGAAATCTTCCTGAGAAAGTCTCCATCCTACTGAAACACCCGGGAATACACCCCATCTGTACTTTTTGGGAAGTGCTGTAGAAGCATCAATTCTGCTGGTGAACTCTAATAAATACTTATCATCATAAGAATAGTTCAGACGAATTACATAGCCAGCACGTTTAGCCTGACTGTGTCCGCCTTTTACCAAATCTTTATTCACCTCAAGACCATAGTTCAAATCCATGATATCAGTTATAGGAAAATCCGTTCTACCGGCAGACATACTGGACTCGTCTGTTCTGGAAAATTCATATAAGAATAATCCGGATATAGCATGCTTACCAAATTTATTTGAGTACTCAAGAGCCGGTTGAATCGTATAACCTTCACTTTCCGTGAACCACTGATTCAAAGAAACTTTATTAGCAATTCGGCCAGTCTCTACATTACCTTGACGGGTAGTCTGATTCCAACCGTACACATCATAAGTCAAGAAGTACTTCTTCTGCATAGTATAATTCTTCAGATAAGAAGCATTCAACTTAACAGACAGTCCTTTCACAAAAGGCAGCTGATACTTCATAGCAATATTGCCCTGGAAATATGTCTTCTTAACATTATTGTTACCAGACAAATCTCTTGCCGCAATAGGATTGTTATTTCCATTACCAGCCGTATTTATACTGGCTATAGGCATTCCATCAGCCGTATAAGGCTTCAAGTAAGGATATGACAACAATGCTTGCTGGAAAATAGAAGCATACGAACCTACACCTGCAGAAGCACCTGGCTCATCCTGCTCGGAAACATAACCGGATAAATCAAGAGACAAATCAAAGTTATCAGTAATCTTTGCATCCATATTAGAGCGGAAATTATACTTATCATAAGAAGTACGTTTAATAATACCCTCCTGATTGTATGCACCGACTGAAGCAAAGAACTTAATTTTTTCCGTACCACCGGAAACTGAAACATTATTTGTATAAGTAGGAGCTGTATTACGGAATAACAAATCAAACCAGTCTGTATTTCCATAAATATGCTCATTCTCTCCCGGATTAGTAATACGGTCTATTTCTTCAGGTGAGAATCTCAAGTTTTCCTCTGCAACTCCGTCCAAGAGTTGAGCCTTATTATACCAATAAGCATAATCCGGTCCATTCAGGAACTTCGGAAAATCAGTATTCTGACTCAATGTAAGTGATCCGTTATACGTTACGGTAGGCTTCTGAACAGCACCACGCTTCGTCGTAATCAAGATTACACCAGCAGCAGCGCGCACACCATAAACAGCCGCAGCAGTCGCATCTTTCAAAATAGTGATAGATTCTACTTCATCAGGAGAAAATGATGGAAAGTAATCGGTAATAACACCATCGATTACAATCAACGGGCTACCATCTCCGGCACCATTACCACGGATGTACAAGTTAGCACCATCGGCACCTGGCTGTCCACTGCTCTGTTTGGAAATCAAACCGGGCAAACGGCCGGCCAGCATACCGGAAAGGCTTCCGCTCGGTGCCATCTTCAGTTCCTTGTTATCCACCTGTGCAATAGCACCAGTCACATTTATTTTCTTCTGTGTACCGTAGCCTACTACTACAACTTCATCCAACAAATTAGCATCTTCCCTCAGAATGATCTTCAGAAGTTTTTTTCCTTTCAACTGCACTTTCTGAGTGATGTAGCCCACATAAGAGAAAGTCAAATGCGAATTCGCATTAGATACCATAAGTGAAAAATGACCATTCAAATCAGTAATAGCACCATTTGTCCCTCCCTCGGCAACAACTGATACACCAATCAACGGAGTGTCATTCTCATCAAACACATTACCCTCTACCTTTATCTGAGCATGTGCACTCATACTTACTAGAGAGAATAATAAAAATAGCAAACAAAGATACTTGTTTTTCATATTACCAAAATTTAAAATTAGGAATTGTTATTCTCGTTTCATACGACCTTAGTTATATCTTCTAAAATTTGCCAGCACTGGTAAAGTCCTCTGGGAACATGGAAACAACCTTTCCACTTTCCACCTTTCAGAGGCAATAACACCTCACCTCTTCTATTCAGATAACCATACCATTCCGGATATTCATTATCTTTGAAATGGCTCCATGTATATTCATGTACCTTTTCAAACCAATCAAGACATTGCTTATCTCCGGTCAGTTGATAACCTTTGAGCAATGAAATCAGAGTTTCAATATGAACCCACCACAATTTCTGATCCCATTCCAATTGTTGGGGTGGACATCCTTTACGATCCATGAAATAGTAGATACCGCCAAATTCTTTGTCCCAACCATAATCAAGCATCGTCAAAGTAATGTTCTTCGCCTTTTCAATCAAATCCGGACGGTTCAGACGTTTCCCAAGATCCATAATGAACCACATGGCCTCAATATCATGGCCCGGAGTAACCTGACGTCCTTCGAAAGAATCGGAAAGTTCTCCATTTGCCAGAACATTCTCTACAATAATGCCTCCAAGTTCCGGACGATAAAAGACTTCCATAACTTCATGGATACATACTTCCATCGTCTTTTCCAGACAACCCTTATCCAGCAAATGCTCTATTTCCATAGCCAAATTACATAGGATCATCGGTAAGGCAAAATTCTTCAAATCACGTGTGCCCGGATAAAGCTTATTCCATTTTCCCTTAGGATTGTTGGTCTTCGATAATACAATATCGAAAGTCTTCATTGCTATATCCGCATACTCCTGGTTTCCCGTAGCCAGGCTAAGTTGTCCAAATGCCATTACAGCAAAAGTGTATGAGAAGATATTATAAGGCTCCACCAAGGGACGTCCTGTACGATCAAGAGAAAAATACCAGTTATAATTTCCATCATGACCATATTTTTTCAGGAACTCACCTCCCTGAATAGCACAGTCCAACCACTCCTGGCGTTTCTCTACCTTATTATAAAGCATTGAAAACAACCATACTTCCCGGCCCTGTAACCAAATAAATTTGTCTGTGTCAAAAACATTCCCTTTCCGGTCCAAACAGGTAAAATACCCACCATGCTCGTGATCCTGGGAGTACTCTAACCAGAAAGGAAGAACATTATCCAACAGTTCATCCTTATACTGATCCGCTAATTTCTTCAAATCCATAATTCTATTATTTTTTTAGATGAGAAACTGGAAACGTTTTTTATCCGGCATGCATATAAACCAGTTTCTCAATATATTGATACCTATTTATCTGTTGTATAAGTAATTACATCTCTTACCCAAATATCTGCTCCTTTCACTGGATTAGTCCATTTACAAGTCACTTTATATTTTCCGTAAGGCTGTTCGTAATTAAAAAACAGCTCATGTTTGCGATGGTTATACTTCAACGGTAACTTGCAGACTTCTACCAATTTATCATTGAAATATACTTCTAACTCTGCAACATAATCTTCAGGAACATTATCACCCTTGAGTTCTCCTTTAATAACAGCCCCTATACCGTCGAACTCCACAGTCGGAAAGTTAGCAATCCAATTATCCACAGTCACCTTCTTATCAAGTTTCAAACCTTCAAAGCTGATTTCCAATTTAGCAGGAACAGGCTTCTGAAAGTTAATTTTAACTTCATTCTCACCCACTTTTCCACCTTCTCTTTCTATCATCTGCAAAGCCTGTCCGTAACTCAACTCAGAACCTTTATTAAAGCTCACAGTATTATTGAAAGGCATATCTTCAACAATTGCCATTTCGGCCTTATATTTCTCCGGAAGGCGATTATAGCCAAGCATGGTTCCTAAAATGCCTCCGGAAGAAGCCGGATTACAGTCGGAATCTTGTCCTGCACGTGTAGAAATATCAATTGTTTTTTCAAAGTCGCCCTGACCGTAAAGCAATCCCAAAATGATATAGGCTCCGTTTACATAGGTTTCAATATTAAAAGGTACTTCAACACCATCTGGGCAGGCTATGTCATTAGTTCCCCATTTTTTCTCAATCTCTTCCCAGCACTTTTTCCAATCATCTGGATATTGTTTGTGCCAGTTTATAACATCGGTCATGCATGCATAAAAACGACTTTGCTGGGGGATCGCTTTCAAACCTTCCGTCACGATGTATTCAATATCATCACTTACATAAGCTAAAGAATACATGGCAGCTACGTATACTCCGCCATACCATCCATCACCGTAAGCCATGATATGTCCGATACGGTCACAAAAATCCACTGCACTATTCACCATACCCGGCGACATAATACCTGCAAAGTCAGCTTCAATCTGAAAATCCAAGCAATTGGCATGAGGATTGTTTTTCCAATATCCACTGGCATGGGGGGACAAACCTTGCAACAGGTTATAACGGGCCTGCTGGTTTGCATGACACAACGGATATTCTTTAGCTAAGAATGCTGCCGCAAAAGAATCGACAGGAGCATCCAATCCACACCTTTCAAAAGTCTCTACAAATGTCAGATCTACGTAAACATCATCATAAAGACCACCTCCACCATCAAACCATTTCTTGATTTCCCCATTTCCCCATGGTATAACCACAGAATCAGGAATCATGGTTGACAAATACTGAAACTCTGTTGGACCGCCATAGGTACATCCCAAGATTTGTCCGGCCCAAGCCCCTTTTACCTTATCGAATAACGTGTCTTTCGATAGGGTGAGGTTCAGGTTCTCCTTCTGAGAAGTACCGCACGAACACAATGCTGCTATAAGACAGCCACTCAATAAATAATTTCTAATCTTCATTATATATAATATTAAGGTCAATTTTTATTTTTCATCCAATAGCGTTCAATCTCTTCCAAAGACTTTCCTGTGGTCTCGGGAACAAGTTTCCAAACAATCAGCATATAGGGTACACACATGATTGCAAACAGAATGAATGTTCCGGCGGGGGTAAGATTCTGGAGCATCCAGGGGGTTAACTGTCCAATCAAGTATGTACCTATCCATAAAGCAAAGCCGGCAATGGACATGGCAAGCCCGCGTACCCGGGTCGGATACATTTCAGAAAGAAGCACAAATACCACAGCACATATAGACACTGCACAACAAAATACATAGAAGAGGAAAAAGATTAAAAGGAAAATGCTGGAGATACCCCAGGACTCACCATAAATAAAGTAAGTTGCAATCAGTACTAAAGAAATCACCATACCTGATACGCCATAATAAACCAACTTTTTACGCCCCACTTTATCAATAATAACAAGAGCCAATACAGTAGTCAATGTATTCACCAATCCCACTAAAACCTGATAGAACAAAGAATCACCTCCGGATAAACCTGCATTTTCAAAAATAGAAGGTCCATAATATAAAACGGCATTCACACCCATAAACTGTCCCAACACAGCAATACATACACCGATAATAACAGCTTTCCTTATACCAGGTTGCAACAAGAGCTTCCATTCTGATTTAGACTCGGATGATAGTACAGACTTAGTCTCTGTCAATTGAAATAAAGCTTCCTTAGAAGAGGTATAAATTCTCTCAAGAATATTTGTAGCTTTTTCTTCTCTCCCTTTCAGTATCAACCAGCGAGGACTCTCAGGTATGAAAAAGATTATAATGAAAAACATGATTGCAGGCAATGTTTCCATACCTAACATACCTCTCCACACCTCCGATACAAATACTAGGTTCCACCATCCTGTACTAACATCCGGATTACTCATAGAATAGCCTAAAAGCTGGTAATTAACGAGATAAGCTCCTAAGAAACCGATTGTAACCGCCAATTGATACAGAGAAACCAAACGTCCGCGATATTGCGCTACAGCCACTTCTGAAATATAAAGTGGAGAAATGATAGAAACAACCCCTATCCCAACACCACCTATAATCCGATAGATAACCAGTTGATTAAAGTCTGTAGATACGGCACAACCAATAGCCGATGTAGAGAATAAAATAGCTGAAAGGATCATAGTAGATTTTCGCCCAAACTTATCACTCAAAATACCAGCAAAAAGCACCCCAATGATAGAACCGATCAATGCACATCCTACATACCATCCTTGTTGCAAAGCATCCAACCCGAACTGTTCTGTTACCTGCGCAATGGTACCGGAAATTACGGCAGTGTCATATCCAAACAGAAAACCGCCCAAAGCCGCTACTACCGAAAGGAAAACTAAATAACCTAAATTAATTGTCGACTTCATATTTATTTTATATTAAAGTATTCTTTATATCTATCATACAAGTGTCCCGCCTGTAAGTAAGCTGATTGTGGACTCATAAAGTGAGAAAATTCAAAAGTTATGGCTTTATCATAGTCGGCCCGTTTTGCAGCTTCCAACTTCATCCGGAGTTTATCAAACTTTATCGGTAAGAAGTTGATTGGCATATCACGGTCAAATGTTTCTGCATTCGTCCAACATTTCATACCATATTTATCCGCCAGCTTTTTATTCACTGTAAAAAAAGCATCCAATTCATCATAGTCAATGTGCCCATCCTGAAAAGCACAAGCATCAACTACTTCGTGAATCCCATCAAAAATCTCATTCCACTCTCTTTCATGTTCCTGAACTGAAACTGCATCTTCTTTAGTTAACTTGTCAGTCCCCATCACAGCCTTTTTTCCGTCAATCCAAGGAGAAATAAAAGTAGGAAGACCTGCAGAGACATCCTTGCATTGTTTTCCCATTGCCCTGAAAGCATCAATAGCCCCTTTAGTCTTACGGCTAATCTCGCCACTGATATACCATCCGCCAAAACTTTTGTATTTTTCACCGTATTGTTTCCAGACTTCATCAATAACGTATTTATTATCTTCAATCTCCCAAGATAAATCACCCGTATCCCAATACTTCCCGGAATCATACAAACCGAAATAAAATTTCATCTGATATTTCTCCGCCAAACGGAGATACATATCGACCAAGTCGAAAGATGGCATATAGCATCCTTTACCAAGCAAATATTTAGAAGGATAAGTAATGAACTTGCGATAACCGGAACGAATCATAATAACAGTATCAATCCCAATACTTTTCATGTGGCGAAAATCCTGCTCCCACTCTCTTTCACTCCAATTCTGATGAGGAATATCATGAGAAATTTCATCTAAGAAGGTTCCTGTTATTTTCAATCCATTATTCTTAGGAATAATAAATTTATCAGTTTCACCACCGGGCGATGAAGAGAAAGATATCACTTCTTTCTCTTCAGTTGCCAGCAATCCAGGAGCTACTAAGGCGGAAGCTCCTGCCAGTGCGGCCTTTTTCAAAAAATCTCTGCGATTGCTTGTTTTCATAGCTTTCTTCTGTATAATATATATGTTAACCTATTGAATTCTAAGTTTAACCTTTATTATTATAGAGGTTATTATATTTATAACACAGTGCAAATATAGATATATTTATTAAATAAACAATAGATAATAAATTATTTTATTATTAAATTCTTATTATTCGATGCATTTAATTATATATAGCCATATTATTAATTAATAATAACGAGGTAAAAGAAAAGAAACGCAAACTAAAGATAAAAAAGGAATAAGGAAAAAGGAGAGTTCAGCAATTATCAACTAAATAAAAAGAAGAAATAATATTCTTTTTCACATAGAAAGGTTGATATTAATAAAATTATTAAGTATCTTTGTTGACAATAATGAAATTAACAAAGAGTATGTATCAGCAATTCCTAAAAGAAATAGAAATGGGGTCTAAAAATGCCCTTATAAAAAAAAGGATTATCACCTATTATATATATAACGGTAGTTCTACAATTCCTGATCTCTCTAAGGAGTTAGATCTGAGTATCCCTACTGTCACTAAATTAATAGGTGAAATGTTCGATGAAGGTTATATAAATGATTATGGGAAACTGGAAACAAGCGGAGGACGCCACCCGCATCTATACGGCTTGAATCCTCAATCCGGTTACTTTATTGGAGTAGATATAAAAAAATTCTCCATCAATATCGGATTAATCAATTTCAAAGGAGATATGGTAGATCTCAAAATGGACATTCCTTATAATTTTGAGAACTCTTTGGAAGGAATGAACGAGCTTTGTAGCCTTATTCTCAATTTCATCAAGAAACTTTCAATTGACACTGAAAAGATTCTTAATATCAATGTCAATGTATCAGGTCGGGTAAACCCAGAATCCGGATATAGTTTCAGCCAGTTTAATTTTGAAGAACGTCCTCTTGCAGATGTATTAAGTGAAAGACTAGGATATACTGTCACAATCGACAATGATACACGAGCAATGACCTATGGAGAATACATGCAAGGATGCGTTAAAGGAGAAAAAGATATTATTTTCGTAAATGTCAGCTGGGGATTAGGAATCGGAATCATTATAGATGGAAAAATCTACAAAGGAAAATCAGGATTCTCAGGAGAATTTGGGCATATCAGCACATTTGATAATGAAATCATCTGCCACTGTGGAAAGAAAGGTTGTCTGGAAACAGAAGCTTCCGGCTCAGCATTACACCGTACTCTGCTGGAACGAATAAAGAAAGGAGAAAATTCTATTTTATCCGAACGGATTAATATGGAAAACCCATTAACATTAGATGAGATTATAGCAGCAGTAAACAAGGAAGATGTGCTATGCATTGAAATTGTCGAAGAAATCGGGCAAAAATTAGGTAAACAAATTGCCGGTCTTATAAATATCTTTAATCCCGAGTTAGTAATAATCGGAGGAACATTATCTCTAACCGGAGACTACATTACGCAACCTATAAAAACAGCAGTACGAAAATACTCCTTAAACCTCGTGAATAAAGACTCAGTTATCACGACATCCAAGTTAAAAGATAAGGCCGGCATTGTAGGTGCATGCATGCTGGCACGAAGCCGAATGTTTGAAGGTGCTAATTAAACCTCCAACATTCGTTTCATAAACACAGCCGCACCTTCCAAGTCGGAGGGTGCAGGCGCCCATGGCGCAATATCTTCGGGAGGAAGTGGTTTATAAGGGCCACTTTTGATTTCAAAAATCACAGTGCCTGGCTCTAAAGCAATAATACTATGCCAAGTACCGGAAGGAATCTCCACCCCATAGACTCCAGCCGACGGATTTAGGTTAACTTTTTCTATTACATTACCTAAATCATCATAAAAGAAAGTCAACAGACTTCCACGTAATACTACATAAGTCTCCTCTTTATCAGTGTGACGATGAGGAGGAAGATACGTTCCCGGCTCTAATGCGTTAAGCAAGCGATGAATAGGTGAGTCCAATGATTCATGAAAATTATAATTCATACGCAAACGAGAACTTTCTCGTGCTTCATGGGACACACTATCCAACAGTTCTTCTGAAATCAACTTCATCATTACTTCAATAATTGGGCAAACTTTCCTGGAAGGTTTGCCTTATCAGATACTATAGTAAGCTCTTTACCATCAGCATTCACTAAAAATGCCGCTTTTTGAGAAGCTACAACAGGAGTCATATCCTTAAGATCTCCCTCTACAAAAACACAACCGGAGAAAAAAGGAACAATAATTTCCTTTGTCTTTCCATTCCAGTTCACATAAATTGTTTGCATAGGACAATAAGTCTTATATCCGGCAACAGTAAGGTGTTGCATCAATTTACGTTCCAATCTTGGCGCTGTGTACAATACATACCAGCTACGCGAATTTTCATCCATCATCATATCGTTGTTTGCTTTTTCCATCCTTTTAATAAATCCTTTATAAACAATATCCATCCAACACTACCGACACCAGCCAAAAATACGAAACCTATCAGAATCATGGGCTTGCTAGGCTTAGACGGACGCAAAGGAACCGTCGCTGGCTGAACAACAGTATATACCGGAGTAATTTCTTGTACTTTAGCTTTTGCCATCTGTAACTGTTGGGCAACTTGAGTATATACATTATATGCTAAACTCATCTCATTTTGCAAACGCTCCTGCTCAGCACGATAACTTAACAAAATAATATTTTGATTGGCATCTACAAAAGATGCATACTTACTTTGGGCATCCGTATAATTAGCTTTTGCTTCTGTATATAATTTCTCGGTAAAAGCCAAATCATGACGAGCTTTATTAGTTCGATATTCAGTTATATAATTCTGAAGGCGGTGCATTACTGTATCGGTTAATGAAGCAGAAATTAAAGGATCCTGCATTGTTACCGTCAAGGTAGTAACACCTGTCTTCTTATCAACAGAGACAGCAATACGTTTACTTAGCGCTTCGGCAATGTTTGCTTCATCTTTTGTTAATCTAAAAGGATCCAGTGTACCAGTTCCTTCTACTTCATCATCCTTAAATAAAGAGATGGTCCAACCCAAAACTTTAAAAGGAGCAGAAATAATAGCACCCCACCAAGGAGCACGCTGATGTTCGTCCAAGTAAACATACAGTGTAGTATCTACCTTTTCTTTATCATCTTTGACCTTTACATCAAACAACTCAGTCAGAAACGGAGTAGAACTTACGATATCCGGATAAAGATCCGGATAAAGAGCATCTTCTCCAACAGAAGAGCCCATATTGATTCCAGCCATAGCAGCCAACGCTCCCATGCTACCTCCTGAAGTTTTCCCAGTGCTTTCTGGTGCTAACGTTACGCTAGTGGAATATTCTCTGGGAATGCTAAATGCAACAATCAGTCCTATTAACGCAGCATATCCACACGCTTTAAAAACCAATTTTCGCTCTGCCCAAACTTTCTTGGCAAGTTCAATCAAGTCTATTTCCTGTTCCTCTGGTTGTTGAGGAAGTGTATTCAGTTTTTTTTCTTCACCCATAATCCAAATTACTTAAAAGCGTTAGCCATAGTTGCTACCATTGCTGCAATTGTAGCAGTTGTACTACTAATACCCAAAATTTCAGCCATCGCCATATGCTTCTTTTCAGCCTTGCTGGGAACGATAATTTCACATCCCGGTTCTATAGCACTGGCATTTCTTGCCTTCAGACGAGATACCGTACCATTCATGTAAACCACATAAACTTTCTTCTTCTTTGCCATATTGCCATAACCACCCGCCTGATTAATGTAGAATTTCAGATTCTTTCCCTTCTGATACACTACGGTATTAGGATACATGACCGAACCACTGATTTTCACAGTATTCACATATTCCGGAATATACAGTACATCTCCCTCACGCAAAACCAAATCAAAATCAGACTTTGGATTGGCTAAAGCTTTCTCCAGATCAATACCTACAGTATAGGTCTCTGACAGATTTAATTTCTGTATAGATATGGAGTCCTTTCCCTCACCATTCTGAGCCATACGGATAGCGTCATTCTGACGACGTCTTTCCTCATCGGACAATTTACGGATTAAACGAGCTCCTTTTACATAAGCATCCGGAGTTACACCACCAGCCTTGCTAACCAAGTCAGACAAACGCTCATTCTTCTTCAATAAAGAATAGCTACCAGAGAAAAGTACTTCACCAGCAACAACCACATTCTGTTGCCTACGATAAGCAGGACTTCTACGAATATAAACAGCATCAAAGGGCTCTAAATAGAAGTTCTCCGCATTTCCTCCAACAATAAAACCATCTTTTATATCAAAAGTAAATGTTTTACCTAAAACACTACTGAATGAAGTGCTCTTAGGATCTTTAATACGACGAGTTACCTCAACCCTTGTTGTAGCAGCTTCTTCCAACAAACCACCTGCCTGAACAAGTAAATCTTCAATAGTCATATTCTTAGAAAAAAGGAAAGTACCCGGATTAGCAACTTCACCATAAATTGCAACCGTTTCTTCTTCTTTCAGGTCAGTAATACTTGGGATATACAGAATATCATTTTTCTGCAAAGGAATATCAGCAATTGTCCCATTTAATAGTCCTCCTAAATCAATAGCAATGATTTCATGAGACAGGTCTTCATGCTCTCTATCTATAATTACTCTATTCAGGAAAGCATCTCCACGCAATCCTTCAGCTTTCTTTATTAATTGTTTCACCGTATTTACTGTACCGTCTAGTTGATATAAACCGGCACGATAAACAGCACCACGAACTTCTACACGATTTTCAAAACGATCCAGTACAGCATCTATCGTAATCATATCTCCATCATCCAAACGGAAAACAGAGTAATCCATTTCATCTACATTAAAGACCTGATGTTCACGTCCACTCTTACGCACAAGACGAATAGCTTTTTTATAAGCATCACCAGTAAAACCACCTGCATAATTTAATATGGTAGCAACAGTCTCTGTAGGTTTCATCTCATAAAACATCGGTCTTTTGACTTTACCCACAATCTCAACCAGAGACTGATAAGGATCTACAATGATCACGTCACCTTCCTGAAGGCGTATATCATCCTTCATTTTACCTTTCATTATAAAGTCGTAAACATCCAGATCAGCAAAGGTTTTACCATCGCGTACCACTTTAATACTACGCAAACTACCGATACGGTTTACACCACCAGCACGATATAAAGCATGAAATACAGTGGAAAATGCAGATAAGGTATAAGTTCCCGGTACAGAAACCTCACCCATAATATTAATTTGTATCGTACGAATGTCACCCAATGTCAATTTTATCTCAGAGTTGGGCTCAGTACCTGAAATTCCAGAATAGATCTTAGAAAACTCACGTTGCAAAAAAGAGTTCGCCTCTTTTACAGTCATACCACTAAGATGAACGGGACCTAAACCACGGACTAAAATAGTTCCTTCGGGAGAAATCGTCTGACGAATTGTATTTTCTGAAGCTCCCCAGATATCTATAATAACTTCATCACCCGGGCCTAAACGGTAATTTACCGGAGTAGCCAGATTTGCACTCGGCTCAAAAGAAAGGTTTCTATTAGAAAATAAACTATGACCAAAAATATTGCTTCCCGGTGCTTCAGGAGTAGCTTTCGCATCACGTTTTAAATCAATTATTTCTTTCTGTTCTTCTAATTCTGCTTCTTCATAAGAAGTACCTCTAATAGCTTTCCCGTCTGTCATTAAAGAAGTACGTTCACGAAGTTGAGAGGGTTTGTTTTCTACTCCATCTGCAGCAGTACTATGCTCGGCATATTTTTTTTGTATACGAGCAACCTGTTCTTTGGTTACTCCTCTACGCAATAGCTCAGTAGTCATTTGCTTTTGCGATTTGCCAGTTCTCTGTGCTTCTTTCACATATTGAACCACCTGATCATCCGACATTTGCTGGGCCATAACGCCCCCTACGAGGATGAAGATTGAAAAGAATAGTGCTATTAATCTACGCATAAGATATTTGATTAATCTTTAAAATTCCTACAGTTAAATATAAATCGGGCACAAAGGTAGCACATTATTTCAGAACGCCCATTTATTTTACATCGAAATTTCGGAAAAAGAATTAAAAACTCCATTCAGCCGTTCAGGCATCCGCACAAGACTCAGAAAAATATGAGATTATTTTTTTCATTTTGTTAATTATTACCGCTGAATCCTGCATGCAATTATTTTCCGTTAAAGTATTAATCTGCTCGCAAATCATAGTATAATCAATGAAATATCCTTTGCTTTTCCTTATTTTTTCATAGCTGGTGGGCAGTGTATCTTCTACTGCATCATCTTCAAACACATAGATTTCACCATTCTCACCCAAATTCCCCGTTTCCAATATCAACTGACAAGCTTCCGATACAGTCATTAAACTGCGAGGGGCATCAGGATATACATCACTGAAGCGAACTACAAATAATTTAGTAAGACTATTTTCCTGCACTACTTTGCGAGATAATCCCTGTACATACATTTCAGCCAAACATTTACTATAGCCCATAGCATGCACCGGACAGAAAGCATGATCTGTAGAAATTATCATACATTTTTTAATTTTGTATTTTACAGACAAATCCGCAACAGTCTTTGTTCCTAAAATATTCACCTGTATAGCTTCAGAAGCATAATCTTCAAGCATGGCAACGTGTTTATATGCTGCAGCATGAAAGACTAACTGCGGCATACACTCTCTGAAAATAGCCTCCATACGAGTATAATTTGTAACATCTGCTACTAATACCCGTACTTCGAGATTCTTCCACTGGTCAGACAATTCCAATTGAATATCGTACAAAGGAGATTCAGCCTGATCAACCAATATCAACTGATATGGATTTAGCGCCGCCAACTGGCGAACGATTTCCCGCCCTACAGTACCAGCAGCACCGGTTATCAATATTCGATGTCCCTCAACATAAGCCGCTATTTTACGGATATCAACCTGAATTGGTTCACGACGAAGCCAATCTTCTATATGGATATCTTTTATAATTCCATCATCCAAACAATCGCTCAAGGGAGGCACTGTCATCACATGAATATCCTGAGCTAACATTTGTGCTACTATACCAGACTGTTCCAAATCCACCAACTTATCAGGTGAAGCAATAATCGTACGTACATTCTTCCTTTTTAAGTGTTCAAATAACATCTTATCATTAGCATATACCCTACATCCCATGGTGTGTTTGCCTATCATCCACGGCTCATCAGAAATAAAACCACATACACGATAATGATTATTTCTACTTACACGCATAGATTTTGCTATATTCACTCCAGTTCCACGAAAGCCATAAATAAACACATTCACACAATGCCGAATATCAAAAGACAAAACTTCATGCAACATTTTCACCAAAATGCGCAGACATGCCATGAATATGAAGTTAAGAATATATGCTATAAAAATTATTCCACTGGGTAATGTTTCTCCCAAACCAAAAGCTGACCAGCAAAAATTTCCTACCCCCAGTACTCCATAGCTCAATGTAAGAGATATAAACACTCTATAGATATCCACAAACGAAGAAAAACGAATAACTCCAACATATGTATGAAAGACAGAAAAGAAACACAGATTACAAAACAAAGAGAAAAAAATCATCCATACATACAATGACATCTTATATATTATAGAAGATACCCCGAGCTGAAGGATACATGCTAAAAGCATGGAAATCATTATCAAACAAATATCAATAGCCAATATAGTCCACTTGGAGGCAATACGGGATGAAAGATTCTTATAATATATCTTCAAATTCATAATTAACCTTAATTATATTTTCAGCAACTTCTTTTCCATATATGCTATACACAACATCTTTTATATCTCCGCTTCCATTTGTATTAATTATATTTTTGCCTAAATTAATTAATTTGACAGATATATTTGGATTTACAAGAGCTATTCTTGTAACAGCATCTTCGACATATCCTGTTTCAGTAAAATCTTTTTTAAGAAATTTATATCTTACAGGTGTATTATAGAACAAATTTTCAACTATAATAGTTGTACCTTTTGGACAACCTATAACTTCTTTGCTTATTATGTTTCCACCTTCAACAACTATTTTATATCCTAATTCACTATCAGCTGTTCTAGATATTAGTTCAACACGAGCAATCGCTGCTATACTTGCTAAAGCCTCTCCTCTAAATCCCATCGATTTAACTGTTTCTAGATCCTTTGCACTTCTAATTTTACTTGTTGCATGTCTTTCAAATGCAATTTCCATATCATCTGGCAAAATTCCTTTTCCATTATCTGTTATTCGTATATATGTTATTCCACCATTTTTTATTTCTGCTGTAATATTTGTTGCTCCAGCATCAATAGAATTCTCCATTAGTTCTTTTACTACAGATGCGGGTCTTTCAATAACCTCTCCTGCTGCAATTTTATTTATTGTTAAATCATCTAATAGCACAATATTGCCCATATTGTTATCATCCTTTCTAAAATAATAATTTTATTTATAACGGATTATATCATTATTTTACTATTTTTGTACATAGAAATTTTTATTTTATTATTTTTTTCGTAACAGTTTTTGCTAATTAGAATAATATATATCATACAAAAGATTTTGAAAGGGGGGAAATAATATGCCAGAAAATAGAAATTGCGGATGCGGATGTGGTTTCGGATTTGGAGATGACTGCATTTGGATAATAGTATTACTTCTTATAATATGTTGTTGCTGCGGAGGGAACAGAGGTTGTTGCTAATAATCCATAAACAAAAAAGAGAAAATAGACTAAGTTCTATTTTCTCCTTTTTTCTTACTTTGTTGTTTTACCTTTATATTCACTTTTATTATTTTGATTATATGCATTAACTATAACATAATTTGTTCCATCTATTAAATCTAATTTAAGTTGATATTCTTTTTGATTAATATTATCTATGGTTTTTTCTTGCCCATTAAAATTATAAATTATTTTTGTAATGTTTGATTCATCCTTTACATTTATTATAATTTGATTGCTATCCTTTAATACCTTAATAGTAGGAGCACTAGTATTCGTATTTGTATTTTCCTTAGTAAAAGTATTTTGATAATCACTTTTTAATGCATCTGCATATGCCGAAATTGAAATTTTATTTTCGCCATCTTTCATCTGTAATTTAAAAGTATATTCTTTTTGATTAATATTATCTATAGTTTTTTCTTCACCATTAAAGTTATATTCTATTTTTGTTATATTAATATCATTTTTTACATTTACTACTAATTCACCATTTTCTTGATTTACTTGTATTTCTGATCCATTAGCACCTTGTACTTCTTTTTCGACTGTTTCGACATTTCCAGCTTTATCATAAGCTTTTACTATTAATTTATTAGTTCCTTTTTTTACATTTGTTGAATCAATTTCTGTTGTCAATGTTTTTTCATCATCAGATAAACCTGTTATTTTATTTTCTTCTTCTCCATTCCAACTATATGTTACATATGACATTTTTACATCATCAGTTGCAGTAATAACTATTTTTCCTTTAACTGATTCAATTGAAACTTTTGGTTTAGTTTTATCTGTTTTTATTGCTTCTTCCCAATTTACATTTTCTTCTTGATTTTCTTCATAAGAGATTTTTACAGGATTATATACAATTGTATTTCCATTTGAATCAATAATTTTTATATTTAAGTCATTGGTTCCTATTGTAGTTGGAATTTTTACTTCAACATTATTTTTTCCACCTTCTTCGACTGAATCTTCAATTCCGTCATTCCAAGAATATATAACCTTTTGTACTCCAATGTTAGATGTTATATTTAATATTGTAGTACCATTATCTCTTTGAATATTTATATCTGGAGTTTCCTTTATAACAACTTTTTTATTCTTATTTTTATAATATCCAAAACTTCCTTCAATAACTAATATTAATGCAAACAAAATAATAAAAATAGAAAAAAAACGAATTACTTTTTTTAATTGTATCTTCGAATTTCCTATTGTTTGAAATGATAAAATTTGGTTCATTTACAAATACACCTTTCTTTTTTTCTACATTATAACATAAGCTTTTTTTTTAGTAAACCAAATTTATATTTTTTCTTCACAATAAAAACAAAAAAATTGTTGTACTTTTATACAACAATTTTTTGATTTTTATTTACTTACTTTCGCAACAATTACAGTCATATCATCTTTTTCTTTTCCGTAATCATTATCTATTGCTTCACTTATTATTAAGTCAGCTATCTGCTGAACATCATCTGTTTGAAGCTCTTCAAGAAAATACTTTAACCATAAATCTTTGTGTAAATATTCAGTATTTGATTCTATAATTCCATCACTACACATTACAATTATATCTCCATCTTTTATATCTTTATCATATACTACTAAATCAATATCATTTATAATTCCTGTTGGCAATGAAATTGAATTTACTAATTCTACCTCTTTATTTCTTTTTATATATGTTGGACAAGCTCCATTTTTTATAAACTCAATATTTCCTTGATATAAATCTAATATTAGAATATCTAATGTTGCATACATATCTTCTTCTATACTATCAGATAAAGTCGCGTTTATCATCTTTACAGATACATCTTTTTTAAACCCTGATGATAACATTCGCTCTAACATTTTAATTGCAATTTTACTACTTTTTCTTGCTTCTGGACCAGATCCCATACCATCACTTATTGCTAATAAATATTTACCATCATTTAGCTTTGTTTGTATGCTTGTATCTCCTGACACCGGGGAGTCATGTTTTTTTGCTCTTGCAATTCCAACTTTTAAATTATATATATCACTAGAAATGAATGAAAAAATTAATATTTTGTTTTCAAATTTTATATCACTTTTTTTCTTTTGCCATGTCATTTTTTCTTCTAAAACTTTTAATAAAACTTTTGATATTTTTTTAGCAACATTTTCAGGATTTTCATCATTATTTTCTACATATATATTTACAATACTTCTACCAGAATCATTTTGGGTTATCTTTATATTTGATGTTACAATTCCCTTTTGCATCAATATTTTTTTGATTAAATTTTTTTGATCTACATATTTTTCTTTTTTTGAGTCTTTTATATCTTCAGCTAAATCTGCAATCACTTCTGAAACACCTTGCAATTGAACAGACATATTTTTATTTTTTTCTTCTAATTTCTTTTTCCATACAAAGTTTATTTTACTAACATTGTATGATTTATCTATTACCTCAATCATTTTATTTATATCATTTTCAACTGATTTATTTATATTCCCCATATCAGTTCCAATTATATAATTATTGTATTTGGCAAAAATTAATATTAATACATCCTTTGTCAATTTCTTATTTTTGTTTAAATGCTTAAATATATCATCAACAATCTCATTTGAATTTTTTATATCATCATATAGAATATTGTCTTTCATATTTTCAATATTGCTATATAGCTCTTTTTTAAATATTTTTTTATTCTCATTTTCATATTTTATATCTTCTTTATCTTCTATAACAGTTGCTGCAACTTCGTCATAACTTTTAGCTAATTCAGATATTGTTTCTGAAATGTCGCTTAATTTATTAACAGTTTCTTTGCTTTCTCCTAAAGCTCTTTCATTCATTTCTGGTAATATACTTGAATTATCAAATAGCTCATTCATTGCAACTTCTGCTTTCTTTGGAATTAATAATAATCCTAATGAAGCAATTAATATTTCTTGAAATAATATTATAGGTTGTACATTATCATTTGATACATATGTTATAAGTATATTTCCTGCTATGAAACCAATTATTACACCAATCTTTCCAATTTTACTAAATATTCCTGATAGCATACCTGCTATAGCAAAAGCTGCAATTGTTATTGGAGGTTCATTCCCTATTATTCCTAAAACAATTCCTATTGTTACTCCACCTGTAGTTCCAATTAAAATACCACTTTTCCAACCTAATATTAAAACTATTAAAATACATAGTACATTTTTTAATGAATATCCTAATATATTAATTGGATCAAGAGCTGTGATTGCAATTGCTAACAATAAGCTCGCTCCCATAAGCTCTTCTATTGAAAATACTTTTTTATCTCCATATTCATATATGACACCTATTGCATTTACAAATATTTTATAAAAAATATAAGTTATAATACTTAACAATACTGTAAATATAATATTTGATAAGCTTAATGTTGTAAATAACATTGGTAATATATTTACACAGAAAATAGAAATTACAATATTTTTTCCAAGTTTTACTTTTTCGTTTACTTCAAATTGCTTTTTAGTTTTTATAATAAATAGAGTAGCAAAGAATACTAAGCTTGTCAGAAAATAATTTACAGTAATATCTTTTCCTAACCCTATGTAACTACCAAGTAATGTAATTATATATACAATGCTTATTGGTATTCCAGAACCAGCCGTTGCTGCTAGTATTGCTAGTCCAAATGGAGCTATGCCTAATGATACATCTCCTCCGAAACTAACCATTGAAATCATAAAAGCAATTATATATATAATTATATTTTGCCTTGTAAAAGCCCTCTTAAAAAACATTCCAATTTCTTCATTTTTTAATTTAACATCCTTGTAATGGCTATCTTTTTCATTAACACCATTTGCTATATTTTGAAACATCCTTTTACCACCTCTTACCTTTTTAATTTATGTATATATATTACACGATTTAAGTTGAATTTTTTGTCGTTTTTCATACATAAAATATAAAAAGTTTTTTACATATTGTGATATATTTTATTATTTTTTTTCATTATTATTTTCCTCCAATGCTTTTTTATACATATCTATATATTCATTTACTATCTTTTCCTTATTAAATATATTTAAAATTTTAGTTCTTTCCTTCTCCATTATTATTTCATCTTTTTTTAATAATAAGGCTTTATTAGTCGTGTCAATTATTGAATTGAGATTTTTTTGGCACAATAATATTTCTTCTGTCATCTCGCTTAAATTTTTAATATTTCCAGAATCAAATGCAACTACCGGAGTTCCACAATACACTGATTCAATACAGACTTGTGAAAAACTCTCAGGCAAAGTAGAAAAATTAAACGTAACATCAGAAAAAGAATAAAAGTATTTAAGTTTATCACTTTCAATCCATCCTGTATTAATGCAGTTATCAGGCATATTAGTATCTTCACCAAATGGTCCAATAATACAAATATTTCTATTTTCTTTTTTCATTTCTTCAGCAAATAACAAAATATATTTGCCTCCTTTTTCTTCTACAGGTCGATTTGGAAAAAAAACAATTTCATCATATTTTTTCATTACATCTTTTAACAATAACGGAACTTCATCTTTTAAAGCACCATTCAATGGTACTTTATCAAATAAAATTTGATCAATATGCCGTGGAATAACCAGACATTCTACATCACGATTAAAAAGTCTTTTTTTCTCATCATATCTAGACTTAGCAAATTCAGATGGAGCAACAATATAATCAAAATCGCCACCAAGAGATTTATCCAAATGACTCCCCTTATCCGCAGTAGCTATCAACACATCATGCAAAAAATAGAATTTCTTAGCTTTGCATTTTATAAATGGAAATGTAAAAGAGCAACAATGAATATTAATAATATCAACATTTTGACACTCTTTAGCAATTAATTCCATTGTGTTGGTATCATCCATAGAAATATATTTAACGCCACTTTTTACAAATTCCTTTTTTTCAGAAAAAATTGAGCGACTTAATATTTTTACTTCATCAACATCTTGATGTCTTGCAAATTCATTTGCTAAATTAATAATTGTTCTAGCTTTTCCACCATATTGTAATGGATAAATTTCTGGTTCGTCATCAAAAAAACTAATTTTCATGTTTTCTACCTCCAATATTAAAATAAACCATGACTACATCATCTGTTTTATATTCAGTTGACAATGCCCTGCAATCTTCTCTAACAATTGCTAACATTTGATTTCTATTTATATCGTCAAATTGTGATTTAAATGCTGATATACAATCAACAATTAAATCTAACTTATCAGAAATATTCTTTAACACAGGGTCAATATTCAATCTTTCAGATACAAATTTTAATCTTTCATTGTATGATTTTCTACATCTTGCATATGGATATTCTGGATACAAAATAATTTCATAATTTTTCAATTCATCCATTATTTCTAATATAGAATCAAAAACTACTACATGGTCTGGATGATTACCTATTCCCATTGGAACAAAAATTGTATCAATTAAATTTTGTTTAAGATATAATCTTATATTATTTTTAATTCTGGTTTTTACCTTATTTATATCTTCATTACTAATCCTAGTTGATTTTTCTTTCATAGATATAAACTGTTGTCCTAGCAATTTTTCAACAACAAATGATGATTCATTCAATCTAATTTTCTCATACTCCGAATCAGATATAGATATACTATCCTTCCATGTAAAATATTCAAGATTAGTCTTTGAAAATATATTTAACACTGTCGTATTATATTCATTTAAAGTACAACCTAATACTGATAAAGCAAAATCGTCTGAATGCGGTTCTAATACTAAAGCATTATTTTGCACAGGATGATTTAAAATTTCATCATAAATTACACCCTCATTTTTTAGTATGTACTCATTTATTTCTTCATCATTTGAAAGTTTACAAATTTTTTGTTTTCCTAAATATAATAATTCATTTTTGTCATTTATCTTAAAAAACGGAGAAAATATTTTTTTATTATTCAAAATAATCACCTATCTTTCCAAACTTTTTACTTTAACAAAATCTGGTTATCTTTTATGAAATACACATATTTCCTCAAAGCCACAGCTTTCTATTGCATCTATAGTTAAATCTAAATCCCTGGCTAATTCTCTTGACTTATATGAATCAGAACCAATAGCCAATATTTTTCCACTATAGTCTTTATATTTTTTTAAAATTTCTATATTAGGATTTGGAAATGTATTTCCAAACCTATATGCAGCAGAGTTGACTTCTAATCCATTATCTTTTTTTATTAAAGCATGTAAAATAACATCAAATATTTCTTGATAATCTTTATAATTTAAGTTTTTATTGGCATAATTACCATATCTAATAATATAATCTAAATGTCCATATACATCATAGTCGTCATAAAGTTCTATATTTTTTAATACATCATTAAAATATAACATATATGCTTCGTGTTGTGTAAATTCTTTAAAGAAAGTTTTATCTTCGCCGATATTTCTATTAGCAACTGTATGTAAAAAACCTACAATGAAATCGAATGGATATTTTGATACTTCTTTTTGAATGTCTACAACATATTCTGGCCTTAACCCTACACCTAAGCCAAAATTAATAGGAATAGAAGAAGAATCTTTCGTTTTTATATATTCATAATGATACTTGATTAAATCTATATTAAGTAACGAAATAGGCAGACCATCTGAAATATCACAATGCTCTGTAAATGTTATTTCATCTACATTTTTTGAAAGTGCTACATCAATGTATTCTTGCATTGTTGCTCTACCATCATAACTTAAATTTGTATAAACAGGACAATCTTTCATTTTTTATCTTCTCACTATTCACCAATTCCAATATAATTAATACTATCTGAGTTTATAGTTAATTTATCAAACTTATTCCAACAATCTAATAAATATTTAATATTATTAAAATCAGAAAAATTAATATCTAGAAATTCTTTATGTGCACATCCTACTATTACAACATTTGCATCTTTTAAAAGTTCAAAAAGTTTACTTTTGATTTCTGATTTAGGTATATTATCAACGATTGGATCAAACACAATAACATTTTGATTATATTTTTTTAAAATTTCTAACAATACTAATGCTTGTGATCTGCGCATATCATCAGTATTGGCTTTATAACTTATTCCGAGCATAACTATTTTTAAATTCTCTATATTATCATAATTATCATTTATTGTATTTAACAACTTACAAAAAGCATATTGAGGCATATTTTCGTTTATTTTAACAGATTCTTTAAAGATTTGCATATCAACATTATCATTATCTTCTACATTTTTTATTAAATAATGAATATCCTCAGGAATACAATGTCCACCTGGACCAATACCAGGAAAGGCTATTGATAATCCAAATTGTTCAACTTTGCTATTTAAACCACCTATTAATCTCTTTACTGAAAAATTATATTTATCTGCAATCTTTGCCAAAAGATTAGCTTGAGCAATACTCACATTTCTAATTGAATTTTCCCACACCTTTACTAGTTCCGCCTCTTCAATTGATTGCATTGGAATTATCCTTGCATCAATTATATCTTCGTAAAAACTACAAACTTTATTTAAAGTGTCATTAGATGTTGCACCACAAACTCTATTAATGTTTCCTACCCAATATTTTTTGTTTCCTGGATCTATTCTTTCTGGACAATATGCTAATTCATAGTCTTTATTTATTTCTAAGCCATTAATTTCATATAATTTTTCTTGAACATACTCTCTTGTCATACCTGGTGCAATTGTACTTTCTATTATAAGCAAACTTCTTTTCTTCATGACAAACGCCAAACTTTCAATAACTTTATTTAATATTGATAAATCTGGGACATCATCAATTGTTGGAGTTGGAACACATATTATAACAATATCTGCATTTTTTAGTTTGTTATAATCATTTGTAAGAAATAAATTTCTCTTATAATCTTTGTATATATCAGTCAATTGTGTTGGCAACATCTTTTCTTCTCTTATTGCATTTATTTTTTTTAAATCATTATCTATTCCAATAACTTTGTATTCCTTTGTAGCAACTAAATATGCCAATGGAGCACCAACATATCCTAATCCAATAACACCTACTATTTCTTTCTTCATAATTAATCATCCCCTATAACTTTTAAAATAATTACTTTTTTATATTTATCAAGTTAGAATAGCGAGTACAAAATAATTTTGTTGAATATCTATTTTTCCAATCTTCTGTTTGATTAACCCTATCTATTTTTTTTGTTAATACATCTTTTAATACTTTATTTAATGATTCAACAGAATTATCAAATAAATAATAATTTTTTGCTCCATCTACTATTTCTTTATATG